>Ga0114963_10000394_pt1 | contig 29301 bp, 47 predicted proteins | sample C_131016_EF_Meta_FD_87019 | JGI IMG/M metagenome (GOLD analysis project Ga0114963, IMG submission 87019) | Freshwater microbial communities from Lake Croche, Canada to study carbon cycling - C_131016_EF_MetaG | ecosystem: Environmental > Aquatic > Freshwater > Lake | place: Lake Croche, Canada... | reverse complement strand
TAACGCGTACAACGCTTACAGCCCCGCCGGTCGCGAGAACACCGTCACAAGCTACCAGGGCCAGGCAAACCGCAGGGCCAAGATGCAGGGCCGCAAATCCGCGCAGATGCTTGCGTCCCGGGGTTATGGGTCAGGGGCACAGCAGGGCGCGATGATTGGGGCGCAGAACGCGGCCAACGAGGCCACCAACGAGTTTGCCCAACGTGTGTACGACCCGGCAAGCGTAGCGGCAGGATACGCCAACCAAGCCCGGTTTATGGCTCCGCAGTCGTGGAACGCTTACGACGCTTTTAACGCCAATTTGCAGGGGCAACAGTATGCAAACGAGCGCAACCGCCCGCTCAGTCAAACCGAACAGTTGCTTGAATGGGCAAAAAGTAATCTGCCGGTTATTTTTGGTCGCACGGGTGGCAGTAAGGGTGGCAACAACCCTCCGGTTGCGTCTTGGGGTCGTCAAGGCGACAACCCCTTTATTCTGTCGTACACCCCAGACCGCTGGAAATCAGCTTTTGATGTCGGCGGGTTGCAGTTCGGGCCCGGTTCTAGCAACAACCCCGGGTTTACTCCGCCGTACAACCCGAACCGTGGGAAATCGGCTTTTGATGTCGGCGGGTTGCAGTTCTAATGGCTTACGTTCTTGCTCGACCCAACGACGAACAAGTACAGATTGCGCGGTCTGGCATGGACGCGCCGACGTTGCAGGGCGTCCCGCTTGACGACCCCAAGACGCAACCGGAACAGTTATGGGCGTCAGTTGACCCAATGAACTCAGACATTGGCCCAAGCAACTCTCCGGTGGTATTTCAGGCGGATTCACCACAAAACCCGTATGCCCCGGTTGATACAGGCAACGGTATTTCGTACCCAATGATGGAAAACGGTCAGCCTGTTATGTCTGCTCCCGATCCGTGGGAGTCGGTGCCAATGGCGGGCGCAAACCAGGACGCACCCGTTGCGTTGCCACCGGACAGTGTAAAAGCGGCGCAAGATTTGTACCAAGCTAATACATCTCAACTTGCCAAATCTCAAGCGTTGTATGACCTTCACGTTAAGCAACTTGCCGACACCTACGGGCGGCTAGGCAATTTGCAAATTGCACCGTCTAACGTCAACCCGGTCACGCCTCAAGAGCGCATGATTGCGGCAGGGCTTGGATTGCTCGGCGTGTTTGGCGGCGCACGGAACGCGGCCCAGGCTTCGGCGGGTTACATTAACAACCGTAACGCGGACATCCTGCGTGACCAGCAACTTAGGCAACAGCAGTACCAGGCCCAGCGGCTTCCGTTTGAGAACCTTGCCAAACAGCAGATGCAGTTGCTTGGCATTGACGACAGGAACCTGAACAACGCCCAGACCAACCTGACCCGCGCCGGTACTCTCCTGTCAAGTGCGCAAAGCAAGGCGGACGCGCTTAAAGAAACCAAACGTAAAATCGACGCTGCCGTCAAACATTACGACGACATTGTTCAGCATTGGGGTCGCGTCGATCAATTTAAGGAAGACAAACTGGACGCAGACACTGATTACCGGTTTAGCAAACTTGACCAAGACGCGGACATTGCCAAGGGTAATCGAGAATCTCGGGAGCAAATTGCAAAAGACCGAAACAAAACAGTGACCGACATTGCCAGCAGCAACAACACAACGCGTACAAACCTTAAAGCCACAGACGTAGACGTTCAGACCGCAAAGATGATCAATGAACATGCGGTCAATAGTTACAAGCAAGATTACACAGCCGCGCTAAATGTATTCAAGTCTGCGGGGCAACGGTATGAAGCGGCAAAAGCCAAGGCGTTGGAAGCCGCCAAGGTCAACATAAAGGGCAAGGCAATGTATTCCGCCGATCAGGTCGAACAGGCTCAAGCAGAACTGGCGGCGGCGGGTTCGGATTTGGCGCAGGCCGCAACACGGTTGGACGAAGTGCAAAAACGCACGGTTGATATAGTCCTCCCAAAAGCGCAAGCCCCGGGAGCGGGGCAATCCAACCCCTTACCCCAAACCTACAGGGGTTCATCGGGCCTGTCTTCCCGAGCGGGTACACGCCAAAGTCGAGTTATCCCGGTGCCAAGCGACCGGCCCGTCTTGTCAGGAAAAGGTAGCTGGTTTGGTGGCAGTGACGACAAGGACGACAAATGGTATGTCCCGACAGCTTCGGGCTACCTTATTGGCGACCGGCCAAGCTCGCAGGGAGATTGGGTGGCGTTAATGCCTGCGGTCGCTGCAAAGATTGGGGCGAAGTACGGCGACAAGATTGCTATTCGCAACCCGTACAACGGGCAAGTCGTTGTCGGGGTCTACCGTGACCGGGGGCCACACCCTAGCACCCGCCGGACGATTGACATGGCAAAAGGTTTGATGAACGGAGTCGGCGGGCAGACCGATATGCAGTTTCAGTTTTGGAGGGCGGATTAATGGCTGACAAGACCTTTGGCGGCATTCCCGTCACGATGATCGGCAGCGACCCGCTTGCTCGGCAATCGGCGTTAAGCGGTCAGGTCAGAAGCACCGGCGGCGTGCGCATGACCCCGAGCGTTATGAAGGCGGTGCGTCCTGCGGGAAGCCAGGTGCGGGCGTCGGATTTAACTAAGCCAAGTGGCCCCATTGTGCGACCAGACGCTCCCGAAGGTTGGGACGCAAACAAAATCAAGGCCGTACAGATCGGGTTGAAGGCGGCGGGGCTGTTGCCGGATCAGTTTACTAGCCGAACGACCGACGAATCCAAGAATTCGGTAGACGGCGATTACGGCATACGAACCGACACCGCATACCGTCAATGGTTACTGCAGCACCCGGGCACGGTGTACGGGCGGGACATTCCCGTTGTCGATCCCGTAAACATGCGGGTTCAACCGTACAGCTTGCCCAGCGGCCCGACGGTCAGCACCACTCCTAACAGTTCGGAGGTCACCAACCTCAAAGCCCAGACCGAAGCCGAGCAAATCGCGCAAGCGGCGTCCACCGGCGGTCAGGGGTTTGTGACAGGCCAAGCGCGGCAACAAAGGATTGAGCAAGGCAACAAGCCCTTTACAGTGTCCGGTGCGGCCCAGGCGTTACAGAACAACCCCATCGCTCAGGCGGTGACCGGTTCGACGGTGCTTGGCGGTCAAACGATGAACGACTTGGCGGCATTACAGGCCACCGCAGACCAAGGCGATCCGAACAGCCAAAAGCAAGTTGGGCAACTGAACCAGGCGACGACGATGGCACTTGACTTTGTGCCGTTTATGATCCCGGGCGTCAGTCAAATTTACATGGGCAAGATGATTGCGGACTCGGCGTCAAACTTCCCAGAGTTTGCCAAGTCGCTTAACCCCGTACCGCAACCTGGCGAGTCTGTTCAGGACGTTGCGCCTCGGTGGATGAACGCGGTCATGCTTCTTGTCGCGCTCAAGCACGGTATTGAAGCGGGCAGGAAGCTAAGCCAAGCCGCAAAGTCTGGCCCTACCGCGTTTACCGATGCGGTCAGCAGGTATCCCGATGTCGTAGGGGAGATCAAGCAAGCCCAGTCTGCCCCGCCAATCAATGAACCGCATCAAGAATTAGTACGGGCTTTGGTTCCGCAACAACCCGCCCCGGTCGATGCCGGACGACTTGCAACACCAGTAGAACCTATACATGCTGCGCCTGACGTGTATAGAAAACCACAAGAACCTATACCAGTAGAGGGGCCGACGGGCTCGGCGGCGGCGATGCCCGCTGCAAACGAGGGTTCGACTCCCTCCGGCTCTACTAGTTCCAAAACCTTGCCAGTTGTGGGTGGGGAGGGAGGAAAGGGAACGGCGTCTCAATCGGGCTCAATTGGGCGCAATGACGACTCAATTCAGTTGTTGCAGGCTGCATCCAAAAAAGTTGCAGCCAAGTCGACTGACCCGCAAGCATACATAGACCGGACAAAGGCGTTCAATGATGCAATCCCTGCGTTGGCTCAAAAATACGCAGACCGGGAAATGTACCTTGCTCCAAAGTCAACCCAGCCTTGGGTTTCGGCGCAATATGGTGGTAAGACGTACATGGTGCCACTGGACTCGGTGACGTTTGAGCCTCCCGCCACAAAAGCCAAATCAGGCGGCAACGCCGTGTTGCGTGAACGATTCAGCCCGGGCGCAATGGAGCCATTGACCGAGCCAGCCAAGCAAGCCGTGAAAGCAAAAGCGGACATGGAGCAATCACGCCAAGATACGGCTCGTGCCAAATATGAGCAACAGCAAACCGAATCAAAGGCCAAGTATGAGCAAGACAGGTTAGCGGCGGCAAAAGCATCAACCGTCAAAACCAAACGTGGGTCGTTTGAGATTGATAGCGGAGGCACCAAGGCATTGGTTGAAGGCGCAACGTTTGCGCACCCTGATGATGCGTCGCTTCGGTTTGGTGTCCACAAGACGCCCAACGGCTACACAGGCACAGAACTGGAAACGGGATATGCCGTGACCCAACGCAAGCCTAACGCTAAGGCAGTCATTCAAGATGTTGTCCGTCAATCCCCAGAAGAATATAAGGCGGCTATTGACAAGAAACTAGGAAGAACCCCCCATGAAAAAACCAACCCCCAAGCAAATGAAGCAGTACGAAAAATCCAAAATGGACAACGACAAGGGAATGAAGGAGGGCAGTTTGGCGGACAAGAAACGGGACGCCAAGCAGCTTCCGGCGTTCCTCAAGGCCAAGAAGAAGGGCAAGTAAATGGCAAAGGAAAGCAACTTCAGCAAACTGGCGAGCAAATTAGCCAAGCAGGGAGCCAAAGACCCGAAAGCGTTGGCGGCGGCAATCGGGCGCAAGAATCTCGGGCAAGCGGAAATGACGCGGCGGTCGGTAGCGGGCCGAAAGAAGAAAGGCTAGGCCCGGTCGAGGTCAACGCAGGCATTGACCCGCGCAAGGTTGCAGAGGAAGCGTTTAACGTCGGCCCGACGGGATCAAAGAAGTACGGGGACATTGGATCTCGGCTCCGCAATCTGTGGGTCGAAAACTTGACCGACCTAAGCAAGGCCGACCAACCCGCCGCCGACCTTGCGGCCCGTTACGGTTCGTCCCGTTCTCAGGCCGCTGTGCTAATGCGGTCGGGCATGAACGAGCTGTCAAAAGCGACAGGTGGACAGACCGACAGGCTGTTCAGGACGCTTGCGGAGTCCCGGCTTCGGGGCATTGAGGAAGGCAAGGTAAAGAGCGGCGACACGACCCCGACCACGCACATGATGTCGGACGCGGAGTTTAACGCGGCGGTCGCAGACCCTCGCATTCAACAGGGCGTCAGGGCGTACAAGGAATTGTTTGAGCAAGCGTTTAACGACGCGCACCAATTGAACAACGGGGTCAAGTCCGCGAACCTCGGCCCGCTTGACACGTATTTTCCGCTTGAAGCGTTGACGGCGGAGGGTGGAAAGGTCGGACGCAAGGCAGGCATTGGGCGTCCCATGTCGGCACCCGGCAACCCGCGCAACTTCCAAGCTAAAGGCACCGGCGCGGATTACGACGTAAGCCCCAAAGCTATCGTAAACGCTTACACCGAAAGCCTTAAAGCCAACACAAAGGCGGCGTTGATCGACCAGCTGAAACAAGCGGGCCTGATTGAAGTCACTACTGAAAACAAGGGTAACACCCCATTTAATTTCAAAGGCCAGGACTACGAAGGCAGGACGGTCATGACCAGGCCGTCGCGCACAATTTTAGAAGTCCAGCCCGACGGAAGCGTTAAGGAAATTCACACAAAAGCGCAGTACGTTCGTATGCCAAATTGGCTCGCGGAAGAACTGGCCCCTGCGCTCGACAACCGCAGCGACCTTTCCCCGTCGGCGTACAAGAAAGCGGTCGGCGCGTTAAACGCGTTTGGCATGGTCGGCCCGCTGGATGCGGTGTTCCACTCCAAAAACGTGTTGGGAGTTTTGGTCGCTAATACCCCGTACCTCAAGGGTGGCCCGATTGCAAACATCCCCGGCATCAAACGTCTGAACTCGCTGGTGCAGGTTTTGATGACTGACCCGCTCAAAGACCCGCAAGCACCCAAAGATTTGATGCGTCTTGCCAAGGCCGGAGCGTTGCCCGAAAAGACGATGGGCGAGACGTACAGTAAAGAGTTTGCAAACATGACTGGCGCAGAACTGAAAACGGGCTTAAAGTTCAGCTTCGGCCCTGCGCTTTACGGGCCTCGCGGCGTGGACACCCGCACCCGGCTTGTGATGCTCCGCACCCTTGACCAGATCAAGCCGGGCGCCAGCCCTGCCGAGATCAGGCAGTTTGTGAACCAGATGGGCGCGTACAACAAAGTGTTAGAGGCCAAGGTCGAGCGCAACCTTAAAGACACAGGCGTGGCCCCGTTTTTTACCGCAGGCAAAACGATGGCCCTGTCGGGCACCCGTGCAGCGGTTCCTGGAATGGCAGTCGTGCCTGATTTGCCCAAGGGCCAGCAGGCCAAGCTAAAAGTGTACCAACAACTGACCGGCGGCACCATCGGCGGACTGACCACATGGGCGGCGGTGTACTACGGCATGACGGGCCAGTGGCCGTGGCAGGTGCCTGGTTCTAAACTCGGATACGTTCCGGTGCCCAGCCAAATGCAAGACGATCCGCAAGTCGGGCCGATGCTTCAAAAAATTGCGACCGGCAAAAAAGGGCGGCTAGAGTTTGATTTGCTTAGCTTTATGAACCCGCTTCTGGGTCGTGGGCTGAAAGCGACCGGCGCGACCGGCGGATACAACGCAGCAGTGTCGGGCGGCAACGCACAGCAGGTCGCGGAAGGCGCAGGCACCGACGCGTTCAACCAAATCAGTCACCCGTTTACTTCTGGGCCTGCCACAAAAGCGGCCATCGTGGGATTGACCGGCAAGGAACCGTACATGCTTGGGCTCCGCGATATTGACACGGGAAAGGTTCAACCGTCGTTTATGGAGACAGGCACGGAACCGCTCAACCCTGTCGCGGGCGCGGCAGCGTTAAACCCGTCCGTCCTCAAGGTGGCGCAGATGTTCGGCGTGTTGCCCAAGTCTCAGTACGAACAGCAACAAGAAGAAGCCGGGTCAAACGATCTGTTGCAACAACTGTTTGGCTACACCACGATCCCGGCCCCAAAACGGAACAACGCGGGGGGGCGGGTCGGCGCGACCAAGGCAATAAGGCAAGCAATGGAACAAAAAAGCTAAGGCTTGACGTTTCTTGGGGGTTACGTTTGCGACTGCGCCACGCCTGGGCGGTGTTGGTAGCCGATAGGGATGCCGAACCAATACGTTTTTAATACTACAGCGCAGGTCGCGGTCGGCACATCTAACCCCCTGCGCGTCCTGGGTGCTTCTACTTGGACAGGTGCGCGGGCCGATTCGGTCAACACAGACAAGTGGATCGTTCTGAGCAATAACGACAGCACCAACCCCGTCTACGTGCAGACAAACACTTCGGCTACAGCCACGGCAAGCTCGGTCAGTTCTACGGCGTACCAAGCCAAGATTACGGCGGGCAACTACGACCAGTTCCGAGTGCCCAAGGGTAGCGACCTGTTTGTCATTGCCACGGGCGGCTCGGTCAACGTGACGGCTACGGCCTACGACGTGGTGCAGGGCTAATGGCAGTCCCTCCGCTTTACAAAGCCCCGGGTTCAGGCGGATCGGGCGGCGGTTCAGTCGCGGGCTCCAACACGCAAGTCCAGTTTAACGACGGAGGCAGTTTGGCAGGCACATCGCTTGTCACGATTGACAAAACCAACAACTTTGTGGGGATTTGCGGAGGCGTCCGGGCTTCGTCGGGTTCTTTCAGTTGCACCCTGTCCGGCGGACTGCTTAATTCCAAAGCCTCCCTGGGACTGTTGCTTAATGCGGCCGAATCGTTTCCGGCAGGTTTCGCCGGGATTGCTAACTATCAATTTGGAACTTATACAAGCAACACTGGTTACGCTTCGGCTTCGATCAATGCTATTTCGGCAGAAAGCTCAACGCAGACAAGCACCACTTTGGGGGCAAACCTCAATTTCCGGCTCGTGCCCGTCGGATCGGCGGCGTTGACTACGCGAGTCGCTTTTTATAGCAGCGGATCGGTCGTCCTGAACGCGTCCGGTTCCGCTCTTTCTACGAGCGCAACGGACGGTTTTGTTTACATTGGGTCTGGTGCGGGTCGGCCCACGGGCACTCCCACCGCAAACACCGGGGCTACACCGTTGTACTACGACACCACGAACGATGTTTTGTGGGCTTATAACAGTTCGTGGAAACCGATTGCGGGCGTCGGCACGACTAGTACGCAAAGCGGAAACTACAGCGTCCCGGCTTACGAATCTACGACGATTGTCACGGCGACAGCCACAATCACGTTGCCTGACCCTGCCACTGTACCGTCGGGCACCCGCAAGACTGTCATTGACACTGGCGTTTTTACGGTCGGCTTGGCTACGGCGGCAGGAAGTATTGTTGGGTCTACATCGTCCGTTGCGTTTTGCTTCTTTAACTGTGTAAGCGACGGGTCTACTAAGTGGTACGTCAGCAAGACCACATAAACAACACATCCATGAACTCAGGCGATCAAATTGTCCTTGCCCGCGAAATCCAAGGGGATACGCGGGCCATTCCTGCCGGTACAACCGTCACGCTTGTCGAGCAAGACCACAATTACGATTGCCTGTGGCTTGTCAGCGACGGCGAAACGTCCGGGTGGGCAAACGCGGCTGCGCTCGGCGTCAACGGGTCATAGCCTGAGACAACATCCGTTTAGCGTCCCGAAGCTCTAAGTTGGCTTTTGCCGCTATATCTGAAGCGGTTTGATACCTTTGCTCGAGGTCTTTCAATTTCACCTTGTAGGGCGCGGTCTTTGCGTGTGCCCCGATCAACGCACCGACGCCAATCAGAAACGCGGCCACAACCAGAGTGCAGGCCGAAACCGCCACGTAAGAAGCAAGAGGCGCACGAGGCACAGCATGTGACTGTACGGCGTCGTCGGGCTCGGAAGTCCACTGGGCTCTCACAACACCTCCCGGTAAATGCCAATCAATCGTCGTCGCCCACGCCGTTCGACATATTCCTTGACGGCCCCGTCCCCTTCCCGCTCAACATAGCAACTGCCGGACAGCTTTTGACGGCATCCGGGCTTCTTGAGTTGGGTGGCGTCTAGCTTGTAAGCCATGTCTATTTCGCCAAGGCAAGACCAGACGCGGCGGAACGTCGTCATTTGCACCCCCCAAACCTGCGTTTTAAACCCTTCAGACGCGACCGTGCGCGTTTAATTTCAATGTCACAACTGGCGGGAGAGCTTCCGCACAGCACGACCCCAAACGAAACAACAATGCGGATGTGTCCCCCGCGAGTAATTTCCGCATGACCGCCAAACTGCACCGCAAGGTTGTTCAGTTCACGGTGAAGTCGGTGCATTCGTCGTCCCCCTCAAGCCATGCAATGTGGCTAGACATTGCCTCGTGTTCCGTCCTGAGTTCTTCCAGCCGGTAAGCCGCCTTGACTGGGTGCGACAGCACCCACAACACCTCAAAAAACAACCAAAAACGGTTTACAAAACGGAACCACAAATCAATAAAAACGTTCACTCCTCACCCCTCGCAACACGGTCAAAGTCTTCACCAAAGAAACCGATGAAGGAAGAGGCAGGACGGTCGCTGATGTCGGGGCCGAAACACCGCCAATCGTTTGTCCCCGGCAGTTGGTACGCGGGGTCTTTGTCGTAAGTGTCGGGATGCGCAACATGGACTGTCGCACCTTCCGGCACGGGCCCAAACGCCTCCTCAACGACCTGCCGGACGGTCAGCGGTTGCGGCTCGGGCATGGGGATCGGACGTTCAGTCATTGCCTTCCACAACCCGCAACAGTTCGTCGTAGTCAATCCCGTCAAGCCGAAGCACAAACCCACTCCGCGTTTCCACGTTCACCCCGTCAATAACGTCGTAGATACCGTTGTACGACTTGGCCGAGAAATGCCCACGCAATCCCGACGCGGTCACGTAATGCACCTTGTCTCCCTTGCGCTCGATTTGCGGCGTCACTTGACCTCCTGCGCGGGCATTGAAACTCCAAGTTTAGCAAGTTCTTTGACAAGTTGCGCCCATTGCTTCTTGGTCAGGTCAAGCATGTCCAGTCCACCTAAACACTCAACACGAATTGAGCCGTCGTCCCACACTGTGATTTCTTTCCACCGGCCCACTTTCTTGATGGCTTTTCTTGTTTTTACCTCCGGTGCGGGCGGCATGGGCAGCCAGTGGGTGCATCCTTGATACCGTTGGTCGTCAATGTTCGCTTTTTGGTTCTGCCCATATCGGCAATACCACTCAGTTTTTTCTTCATCCCAATAAGCATCTAGCCACCGGCTCCAACCTGTTTTACTGAGCAGAATCCAAGTCCCATCCTTCGGCGCAGTCTCAATCGGTTGCGGCGTCGTCAACGCTTCCAGCTCGGCAATGCGGGTAAGTGAGGCCTGGTAGTCCTTTTCGGCAGCGTCAAGCCTATCCTGGCATTCAAGTGCCAACGCATCAATGGCTGGCATGGGGTTGTTCAAAGGTGTTTGCGTTTCACTCATTCTTCTCTCGCTTTTCTGATCATAGGAAGCAATCGTCTTATGTGTTTGCACCCTGCTCCCTGTATTGTGTCGATATGGGCTGACTTGTGTCGGTTCTGGCAGTCCTCGCAACTGCATTCGACCGTCCCGTCGCGCCATATAATTTGGTCGTGTTCTGTGTCGCGGCCCGACCAAGACGGACACCATGTGTAAATGCCGTCCTGGTCAGCACCCGCGAAGTAAAACGCGGGCATTAGCCGTAGCCGCAGCCGTAGCCGTCGCCGTAGCCGTAGCCGTAGCCGTAGCCGTCGCCGTAGCCGTAGCCGTAGCCGCAGCCGGAGCCGTCGCCGTAGCCGGAGCCGTTGCCGTAGCCGTAGCCGTAGCCGGTTATTTCTTGCGGCAAACCGGAGCCTCCAACATTGTCTTTGCAGCGGCCTCCGTGCATGGCGTAATCGAACGAACGTCTTTGACGGTGATGGACGACGCGGTGTTAGTGACTTTTGAGTTGGGCGTGATACCGGCTACGGCAATATCCAGGTAGTTGATGCCACTGACCGCTTCCCACGACCACAACTGGCGCACGTTTTCGATGACCGCCTCCCGGTCGGTGTGGCTTTTGACCACGCCAAAAAACAGACCGCTGTCTGCGCGGACGATCGAGTAGTCAGAAAGCGGCGCATGAGCCGAGGGGAGGGACGACGCGGGCACCCATTTGATGCCGTCAATGGTGAGTTCTTGCGTTGCAATGTTCATGTTGTGTTGTTCCTGTCAGGTCAAAAAATCTAGTCGTAGTCAAACGGATCGGCGTCGTCAGACGTGGATGTGGTCTTTGATTTGCCTTCTTCCACGCGGCTGACTAAGCTAACGCCCGTCGCGCTCAGTTCCAGGCTTGCGCCCTGGCCGCCGTCCTTCTTGTCGTAGGTGCGAAGCTCCACGCGGCCACACACGGCGATCTTTGCGCCCTTGGTGGCGTAGTTCTCGACGTACTCGGCGTCACGGCCCCAGGCGGTCACGTTAAACCAGTCTGAGTCGTTGCCGGACGCGTCAGGCTTGAAACGTCGGACGGCTACCGAGAGTTTTGCCATTTTGCCTCCGTTGTTCGTGGTGCGGATCTCGGGTTCGCGCCCGATGTTGCCGACGATTGTGATGTTGTTCATGCGGCCACCTCTTCCACCTGGGCGATGGCGTCCCGGATGGCATGGGCAAGGCTATCGACGTGCCGGTATTTCTCAGACAGTCGTGCTAGCTCTCTTTTGAGCGATTGCGCCAACTCTTGCACCATCGTCGGGGCCTGACTGATTTCCTCAATGGGGCGATATCCAAGCCCGTTTACACGGTCGGACGGGAGTGAATGGTACGCACGGACGGTCATCGGCCCAACGTCGGGCACGTTTAGCACCGTCACCACGGCGCGGATCACTTGACGGGCTTCGGAGCCGAAACGGAGCATGACGAGCGGCGCGGTGCCACCGATGCGGACGATGGCCGAGCGCATTGCCGGGGCCGGTACGTTGACTCGCGTAATTTTTTCTGTGTTGGTTTTCATGCTGATTTGGGGATCTCTCCGTTAGTGATGTAGTCGATGGCTTGTTGGGCCGTTGTGCAACCTGCGGCAATCGCTTCGCGCAGGGATTCGTTCGCTGTGTCTTTGGTGCCACACGTCGTCTTGACCTGGTTCCATTGTTCGGCTGTCAGTTGCAAAATCGCGGCGGGGTTGTCGGTCTTAGGTTTTGGTGCCATCTCCGGCGAATGTTCGTCGGCGTCGTTGTCGCCTTCGGTCGGCACGGTGAACGTGATTAAGTACACGTATTTTGTGGCCGCGCTCATCGCCTTGTTCAGTGCCTTGTCTGCGCTGTCCATCGCCTCTCCGACCGTCCTCGCCGTGTGAGTGGAGCCGTCCTCGATTGCGATAAAGTCAAACTCCATCAGCACCCGGGCGTACTCCATGCGTCCACCGTTTTTAGTCGTGCCTTCCTCGGTGGTGTATTCGACCACGCGAGGGACGCAGACCAGACCGCTGAGCGGCATCTGAACAGCGACAAGGTTGTAAAGCTCGTCAATCCCGCGAAACTTGTAGCCTTGTTGTTGGTTGTTCCGGGTTTTTGCGAGGCCGGTCGTGGCAATCAGGGATTGCAGTTTGCTAATGGCTTTGTAGACTTGCGGTGCGCTCATTGGTTCTTCCCAAGGAAAAGGTCGACGGCGTGTTTTTGGGCGGCTGACGCGACCGCCAGCTTTGCGAAGTGCATGGCCTCGGCGTAGTCCTGGTACATCTGAACCACGCAGTTCGGCTGGCCCTCCGCCCTGCGATCGTCGGCCTTCTTGTAAAACTCGTCGCGTTTGCGGTCAAGCGCGTCCATTGCGACCTCGACCGGCACATTCCAATCGCTCACGCGCACACCTCGTCGCGTTCGTCAATCTCGGCCAGGATCGCGGACTCGGACTGGTCGCACACCGGGCAATACGTCTGCTCTCCGACGACGTGGGTGGAGTGTTCCCCGCTGACCATGCAGTCCTCTTCGTCGTACACGGTCACGAGTTTGACGCCGGGGTGATAAAGGCATTCACACATCAGCGCACACCCCAGAACATTGGGTCGGCGTGTACGGCGATCTTGTTGCGTCGGGCGTTGCGGAACCGGCTGAGGCGGTTGGCCTTCTGGCGGCGAGGGTGGTAAGCGGTCATTTGATTTTCTCTAGCCCGTGTCACCGGGCCTGAGTCATTTATACCACGTGCTGTTAGCGAACATAGTCGTGATATCCATTTTAGGCCGAAAGACCTATTTAATCTAAGGCTTGACTAATGTTCGCTAACACCTGTTAAAATGTTGGCAATGAGGACTGCCCGGCAAAACAACGACTGGCGCGAAGCGGCTGCCGAGATGTACCGGCAGGGCGTGGCGGTGCGGACGATCTGCGTCATGACTGACAAACACGCCTCTGACATCTACCGTGCGCTCAGCAGGCTGGGAGTTGCCCTGCGTGGACGCACCACTAACAAAAGTTTGCCCCCAATCGGTGACACGACGGGGGCAGACCTCACCGACTAGCGGCAAAGGGTAGATGACCGAGCCGATTCTACCCGAGCCCACGACCACAGAAGGATAAAAAATCACATGGCACAAATCAAAGAACCGGAATACGAGGGCGGACTGCCCACACTCGTCATTACTAAAGCTGACCTTGACGACGACAACAGTTACGTCGGCGAGGAGTCGGTTGAAGACTTTGCAGGAAACATCGAGATCGAAGCGGGGTTGGGACCGGTGCGCTTCAAAGCCGCTCTTTCATGCAAGGGCCGCATCGTGGCCCTTTCTGGCACGGGCATTGAGGCTGGCACGGGCATTGAGGCTGGCGAGGGCATTGAGGCTGGCGAGAACATCGAGGCTGGCGAGAACATCAAGGCTGGCGCGGGCATTGAGGCTCGCGAGGGCATTGAGGCTGGCTTGGGCATCAAGGCTGGCGCGGGCATCAATGCTGGCTTGGGCATCAAGGCTGGCTTGGGCATCAAGGCTGGCGCGGGCATTGAGGCTGGCGAGGGCATTGAGGCTGGCTGGGGCATTGAGGCTGGCTGGGGCATCGATGCAAGGTTGCGCATTTTTGCAGGGCTCATTTCATGGCGGCTTCCGCAACCCGAAGAAATGTTAATTACGTGCAAGCGGCTGGTTTCTGGCACTGTCGCATTGGGGATGCTGGTTGAAACCGCGAAAACCGAGACTGCCTGCGAGGAGTCCGTGCAGTGATCCAAGGCGCAATCGTGTTCTGCGTCGTCGTCGGCTTGATTGTTCTGCTTGCCATCGCGGTCGATGAGGTGTTGTGGATCATGCGCAGGAGGAAGCTGTGAGGATCGTAAAGGGCATCCTTGCCGCGATCGCCGTGTCTTTGATCCTTGCGGGCATTGTGGGCGCGTACATGGACGGGCAGACGGACAACCGGCGGTGGTTGTGTAAGAGCGGATACGCCGACGATCTGTGCCAGGAGTTTGAGCGGTGAGTGAACACATGCCGAAGCTAAGTGACTTGTACGCCAACCCTGACCCGCAGATCGGTGACGTTGTGGTGCTCGAGAACGGGCACCGGCTGGTGTGCGTGGGCCGTGACGGGCAGACGGTAAGCATTACCGACCGTTACGGCGTCCGCATTGTGTCGTTGTGTGAGATTGTGGGGGTGGAAAAGCGGTGACCGTTGCGCAAATCGACGCCAGACTTGCCGACATCGCGCTGTTTAACACGCCTGAGTGGGACAGGTTGCATCTGATGCGCCGGGAAGTGCTTGCCCAACAAGAGAATCGGCATAAACACGAGAAACCGCAAGCGGACACGCAGGACGGGCTGTTCGAGGTGTCGTCGTGATCGTGTACGGCATTGACCCGGGGCCGGTGTTAGAGGACACGGCAATCGTCGCGTGGGATACGGGCACGAACAAGGTTTGGGTTTACGAGGGTTTGCACAATCTGGCCCACACCCCTTACGTTTTCTGTGAAAGCATGTCTCCCATCGGTGCGGTGCTTGCCCAGGTCACGATTGACACGCTTGTCAACGTCGGGCGGATCGTCGAGCGGCTACACCTTTCTAGCAAACAGCTTGTCACCCGTCGGGACGTAAAACGTCATTTGCTCGGCAAAGTGTCGGGCAACGACGCGCAAGTGAGGATGGCGTTAGAAGAGCGGTTTGGGCCGAAAGGGGTGAAAGCAAACCCCGGGCCGCTGTACGGGATTAAGGGACATCACCTTGCGGCGTTGGCGGTCGCGGTGACGGGTTATGACACGGTGTTGGGAGGTAAGGGGTGACGCACCTTTCGTTGTTCTCCGGCATCGGCGGGATTGACCTGGCCGCGCACTGGGCCGGGTTTGAAACCGTGCAATTTGTAGAACGCGACCCCTTCTGTCAAAAGGTGCTTGCCAAGAACTTTCCGGGTGTACCGATTCACGATGACATCACAACCTTTTCAGGGCTCCCTTTTCGCGGAGTCACACTCGTTTCAGGAGGATTTCCCTGCCAAGACGTTAGTGGAGCCGGGAAACGCGTGGGAGTCGTGGAAGGCACACGATCAGGGCTTTACCGAGAACTGTTACGAGTTACTAGGGAGGTGGGTGCCCAATTTGTCCTCATGGAAAACGTGTACGGACTCATTACTGGGGGAGGATTATTTACCGTGCTTGCAGACCTTGCCGACATGGGGATGGATGCGCAATGGGTACGTTTACGGGCTTCGGACATCAAGTTGCCCCATACAAGGGACAGAATCTTTATCGTCGCCTACCCCTCTGGCGTCAGCGGGTTTTACTTACACCAAAACATACATTCGCAACAAAAATCAGACTGCAAAGGTGGTTATGAATGGTCACCAACTACGGTTCGAGTATATGCTCCTACACTTGGACGTACCTTTCGAGTCTTGGCCGGATTATGCAGAGGACATTATGGGATTCCCAGAGAACTGGACTGTAGTAAAAACGCAGACAGACTTAGAGCCCTTGGAAACGCAGTAGTGCCGCAACAGGCCTACCCGATCCTGAAAGCGATTGCGGAGATGTGCGCATGACCGTCAAGCAACTAGCCCCTAAACGTCACAACCGCCAACCCTTACGGTTTACGGTGACGGTCAAGGCCGAGAAAGTCAACAGGCTCCGCGAGACGGGCAGACTGTGGGCTTTTATCAAGGCACCTCGGCATCCGCTTCCTGGCGACGAGATCAGGTTAAGCGCGTTTGCCCATGTCGGTAAAGACAACGAGTATGTCAAGCCGTGTATCGGCGTCGTGCGGGCTAGTGTGAAGCGCGAGGAAGGAGCGGCGGTGTTGTTGGAGGTTGTGCGGTGACCAGTAATCTTGCAGGGATTCTTAAATGTCACCGTGACGATGACGGGTCGTTATCGGACGTTGGTTTTCTTAAAAAACAACAAGTGTCCAACGCAAAGTCTCAATTTCAAGTCCGATCCCAACGGCAACGCCCATTGTCCAGCGTGGCCGACATGTTCACGGTACATGACTACGAAAAACTGTTAGTCAGTCCTCGGGCACGGGCCTATTTCGGCTTGTCTTGCGCGGTTGAGGAAGCGGCGAATTTGCGAATGACAAAAGGCACGATAGCCAAGCGCATGGCGGAGAGCGACACTTACCTTGTCGCGTACTGGCGGGTGCTTGACCGGGTGCGGTCGGTTTACCAAGAAGGGTGCCACTGACAAATGACGAAGCTGTCTGCGATCTGTGACGCGCAAGCGGAAATGTCGCTCATCGGTGCCGCAATCCTCAGCGCGTCGGCATATGAATCGGCTATCGCGTCAGGCATTGACTCGAGACGGCTTTACGCGCCTGCCCACAAGGCAATATGGCAGGCGATCGAGGACAGCTACAACACGGAGCCGGAAATATCGCTTGCGACCGTCAAAAACGTTTTAGGCGACAAGGTAAAGGACGTCGGTGGTATGGACTACATCGTGCAATGCGTGGAACGCACCGAGTCCACACACCACATGCCGTCCTACGTCCGCATCGTCAACGAGAACTGGGCACGTCGAGCCCTGGTGTACCATGCGCAGAGGCTTATAGACCTAAAGGGCGATCCGTGCGAAGCGCAAGGCATCGCCGGCAGTGTATCGAAGGTGCTAGACCAACTAGCGGCAAGCGTCGGGCAACAGGTTTCTCACACCCTTCCCGAATCGTTTAAACCCGTGGAGATCGACTACCTTGTTTACCCGTACCTGCCCAAAGGAAAAGCCGTGTTGCTAGACGCAGACGGCGGCACAGGAAAGACCGGCTTTGCAATCGCCCTTGCGGCTTGGCTCAGCAACGGAAGGAGCCTGTTTGGCGAGTACAGCGGGGAGCCGGTCAGGACACTGTACCTTCACAAAGGCGAGGACGGGAACGACGAGTTGGAAACCGTGTTTCGAGCAAACGGCGGCAGGCCGGGATATCTCCGGTTTGCAGGTGAGGATTTAGACCTAAGTTCGCATGGGATCGGGCGTCTACGGCAGGAGTTAAAACGTCATGACATTGGGTTTGTCGTCATCGACGCTCTTTTGTACTTTGTCCCTTCCCACCTCAACCCTGAACAGGTGATGAAGAACTCTCTGGTCGCGACCGAGTTCCTTAATCCCTTAATGAAAATGTACGCCGATCTAGGCGTCGTCGGCCTTCATTTGCGTCACACGACGAAGGGGGCAAAAGATAAGGCGGCGTCAGAGCTTGGCATGGGCTCCCAGGCGTTCAGGAACAGGCACCGAGGGCAGCTTGTCGCCCGTTTCCACCCTGACAGGCACAGCCACCGTGGAGTGGTCGGAATCACCGACGAAAAGGGCTCGCTGCTGGTCGAGAGGGGCGAGACGTTCTGGTTCCGGCGCGAGGGGCTCGAGATACAGCGCGTGGACAGCATCACCGAAGATCCGTTTAACGGTTCGGCACCTACGCAAGTGGGCCGAAAGCGCGGCGACAAGCAGGCGGAGTGTGACGAGTGGGTGCTCAAGCGTCTCAAGGGCGGCCCTATGACTATCGCCTCGTTTCTGCGAGACTGCAGGGACGCCGGTTTTGACCGCAAACAGGTTTATCGGGCCAGGGACTTCCTTGGCCTCTCCGAGTCGTACGTCGGCAGCCAGAAATGCTGGTCTGCCCGTGACCCGTTTGAATACAATACCGGTGACACTTAGGTGACACTTCTGTTGACACTAGTCTAACTACTGTCAACACTGTCAACTGTCAACTCGTGTCAACTACCTACTGGGAAGTGGGGTAGGGGAACCTATAACTTTGACCTGTCTTACGACAGGATCAAAATCAGATTGATTTAGGAAAGAGGATGAGTAAAAGTTCAGACAAGACATTGACAGTGCCTCTAGCGGTCGAGGGATGGAGGCGGTACACATCGGGGGAATGGAAAATTCCTTCTGCGGGACTGAAAGGGGGGGGAATGGGTTCGGACGACCGTCGGGCTGTCCGCGACTCCAACCTGCTTTACCTGGAAAAGTGCTCGATGCTGTGCCGTGCGGCTCTCTGGGACTGCCTTGAGATATGGCAGTCGTACAACGCTACGAGGGGTAAAGAAGAAGTGTTCGCTGTTGCCAGGGCCAACCGGCTTGACAGTCCTGTGAACCCCTTTGTCAACCTGTTCACGGTCAAGCTGGAAAAGTATTTGAACGACCCAGAGCTTGCGTACCGCAACGCAAACCAAGCGTTGGTCAAGACCTCGTAGGCTTAAATAAAAAATCCGGGGTTATTGGCCCCGGATCAGTCGGTCTACGTGTTGCGACCGTTGCCGCAACGGAATGTCTCGAAGTATCGCTAACGATTCCGCGCTCAGTTTCAGTACGACACGGAATGTCGGCGGCGCAGACGAACCCGGAGGACGCCCGCGTTTGCGTTTTTCAATCAGGGGTGTTTGCTCCATTGCTGTCAACAGCGTAGCCTTGGGCGGTCATTTGCTTTTGCCAATGACTTAAAATTCGCGGTATTTCCGCGATGCCATCTCAAAGTTTTGGTGTACAAAATCTGCCATATGCTGATAAGGATCGGCATTCGCTGGGGCCTGTGGACGCGGTTGCGATTGAATCCGCTTTACGGTCATGTCCAGCACGATGCGCCAAAGCGGCACGGCGCGACTGTAACTGTGCAGGTCGTCAGTGAGAACCTCGGCGGGAACCCAGTCAAGCCCGGCAGATTGCAGGGCACTGTTGACGACTGCCTCAATTGGATCGGCCATGACTCGCACGGTATGCGGGCCAACCGTGTCAACAGCGAACTGCAACGCCGCCTCCGCATCAGCGTCAAATTGGTCACTGTCGGTAGGAAGGTCGGTCATGTCGTAGCCCTTGGCGGTCATCTGCGTTTTCCAGTAGTTGTAGATGGCGTCGCGGTCAGAGTCGGTGCCAAAATAATTGGCTTGGTCAAGGTCGTCAATCGTGAGTGGCATCGCACACACATGGTAGCAGTCTCCTTCGTAATACATTTTGTTTACCTCGTCGTCAATTTGTTTAATGGGGGTGTCAGTTTTTTCGCTTAGCAGCCCTTTCTGCCTCAAGCTTTGTGATAGCTAGAAGCCACTGGTGCTCGGTTTTGGCTGCGAAATACCGGCTGATCGCTGCCGGTACGCCAACCATCCAGGAGTCCCGCCTGAGCCAATACTCGGTGTTGCCGACATCATTGCTGAAACGCAACGTTTCAGCAGCGTTCGTAATGTCCGTGCGGGCTCTAGACCGCAGACTAAGCGTTCCACCGACTCGGTACAGGCCAACCAGCCCCCTGCGCAACAAAGACCGAACTGTTCGAGTGGCAGGCACGAAATCCGGGCCCTTGATCAAGTTCCAGTCGTCGGGGGCGTGCAACTGTTCGATCTTGGGGCGAAGCGGCTCGCTCCAGTACGTCCAGCCGTAAGCGTTCCGCACCCGCACCCTGCGAGAGCAAATCAGCGGCAGGTCGTGGGTTTCAAGTGCCGCCAGCAACTGCCGTTGCTGCGCGGTCAGGGCCTTCTTGTGCTGTAAGTTCATTTTGCTTTCTCCCCGTGGGGATGGAGTTATTATTGCACACAAAAATAGAACGCTGTTTTTATGATGGGCCAATAGTCCCGTTTTGATCGTGATGTTTGCAGGTCGAAACCTCGGGGTGTGCTCAGGCCGTCTGAAAAATGTGCCAGATCACTGGGGACATATTGTCTCTGGTGTTAGGTGTCATCCTGTGTGGCTACAGGTAGGGAAAAAGCTGTCCGCTGGCTGTATAACGGAAACCGTGTAGAGGGTTGCTGCCCAAAACACAAAACCTGCGTGGCTGGTAACTTGCAGGAAAAAAGCCTTCCATGGATGGGGGGCTGTTTTATTTTAGGGGAACGATGTCAAACGATCAGATTTTAAAGTTTGCCGTGCCGGTTGTGGTGGCCGTGGCCCGTGACCTGTACGGGTTTCTGATGGCGCGTGCCGAGGCCGAGGAAAAGGGCGAGCCGTTACCGCCGTTCAAAACATGGCATTTTGCCGCCTCGGTGCTTATGGGCATTGTCGGCGGGCTCGGGCTTAACGTCCAACTTGGATAAATGCCCAGCTTCCGGTTCCTGGCGTTCGGTTGTTCTCACGCTCCACTGACACACGCCGGGTACTGGGAATGGTTGATCCGCAAAATCGAGTGGTTCAAGCCAGACTATGTGGTGAACTGCGGAGACTGGTACGAGGGGTTAGCGGGCACGAGACACGCTAAGGACCCTCGGCACGATTGGGATTTGTTTGACGAACATCGAGCGGTTGCAGAACAAGCGACGGCCATAAACTTTGCGGCACCAAACGCCACAAAAGTTTGGATATCAGGGAACCACGATGACAACGCTTTCGGAATCCACGCAGACCGAATCCCGTCCGATTTACGTCGCGTCTCGCATTGGCAAAGCAACGAAGCGGTACAAAGTTCGCTGGCAGGGTGGATCATTAAAGACCGCTACCGTCACGGCGAGCGGTACTACCTCGGGCAGATTAGTTTTGGACATGGATGCCCAGTCACTGACGCTTCCGCCAAAGACGAGTGTTACCTATACGGAGTCCCCTACGGGCTTGACATTCGTAGTCATACCCACAGACCAGAACCCGTTACTCAGTGCCGAGAGCGAAAAGTGATCCTGCCGTACTGGTACGCGAACACCGGCACAGGTGCCGACTGGGATCGCATGTATTACATGGACAGGCAGTCCAAGGCGTTGTGGGGTCGAGGGTGCGTCATTGGGGAAGTGTCGTGCAGGGGCGAGGGCCGAGAGGTTAGGGCCACAAAGAACTGGAGCGCGGAAACACTTATCCACTCGTGGGCGCATCAAAACAGGGATTTGGTTACGGGTTGCACATGGGCGCCGGCGCAAACATGATAGTTGAGTCCAAGTCCGAAATGTACGAACTGTTCCAACGCGGCGCATTCGGCAACCGGCCACGCATGAACACCGAGCTCCACGGGTTCAAAGGTGGTGTCTGCGTCCGCACGTTGCGCCGTGGTGGGCCGTTTAAACAGTGCCAGGGCATTGAAGAGGCTATCGATTACGGCAAGCACCTCAATGAACCGTTTAACCTGTCCGAACTGGTGTCCGCTGCTGTTTTGCAAGGTGAAGTGTGGCGGGATACCAAAGGGTTGTATTTGCGGTACACGACAATCGATAAGCCCATGCGGTTAGCGTTTCAGGACGAAGAACTTCACGCAAAAGGCATGGTGGCGCGGTCACTGATTCAATGCTACATGGACGCTTCGAGCTACGACGACCTGAACGACTTGCTTGACCTATACGACGGCGCGGTGGTCGAGTTCTCGTGCCATGCGACCGACGTTGGGACATGCCCAAGGCGCAACACGATCTTTTGGGAGGTTCGGCATTACTAATGAAACACCGCACTATTTCGACCAAACGCAAGGAAAACCCAAATGACAAGTAACGAAGTTTTAGGACGGCTGCGAACCCAGGACACAACGGCATACGAACCGACGGCTAAGCCTGCCAAATGGGGTGGTTGTCGAGTAGGCGACGGCTTTGGTTGGGTGCGGGTCAAAGATTTGGATTTGGACACCGACGGCGCGGACGACGTAACTGTGGTGCATTGGGAGAAATACCACCAATCTCAGACCAGCCTTGACCCAAGCGGCAAAATAATCAGTTCTGTCGGTGTGCCTTACGTGGTGTTTCCGGGTTGGTTTGCGCAAGCAGTCGGCATTGCACTCGGCAGTGTGTGCGTAGTGCTCGACGGCGACCGCGAGCCGGTGTATGCAGTGTTTGCCGACTACGGGCCACGCAAGAAAATCGGGGAGGGTTCGATAGCGTTGCACCGAGCGTTGGGTCACGAGACGGTCAAGGACGGTCGGATTAAAGACGAAAGTTTGGGACGTGACGTGCGCATTGTGTTTTTCCCTGGGCAGAAAGGTTTGCAACCCCGCAACGCAAATGACGCGGCGTTGCTCGGTGCGACGTTGTTGAGCAAGGTGATCGGATGATCAATGTTGTGCTTGCCACTCTTGGGGCCGTCGCGCTTGTAACGTGGATCGCTTGGCTGACGTGGCGTGTCATCGAAATCGACCGAGGGCAGGAAGACCAGACAGACATTCTGGCGACCATTCAACATGCCCTGCTTGCAACCCCCGATGACCGGGACGATTTAAAGTCGGCATACCAAACGTTGTTGGGCTACAGGCCTGAGGAATCCGAATGAGCAAACTGATCGCATACATAAAATCTGTACCGGACGCGCCGGTCTTTTTGTTAGAAGAAGCCGATGTGCCGATGGGCGACCAGGGGCTACCGTTCCCGGTCTACACCGCGCTGGCTGCGTGTGCGCCGTTTGAGCGCAAGGTGAACACCTCGGCGCATGTGGACATCATCCCCGTCCTACAGGGTCATGTGCCAAGTTGGGTGCTGTGGCTTGTCAGGCAAGCGTTACCGCACGGGCTGATCGTCAAGGTGCCGTTTGTCGTCGGCGTCAAAGTGCAGTAAAACGATGAGCAACCAACAACTGTTTGAATGGCTAAAGGAGTCGTTGGACAAGCACGGAGACGAGCTTGCCAAGTTGCGTACCGATGTGGTCACGTTGTCTCATCAAGTCCACCAGCTAGAAACCAACGTTTCCCAAGCGGCACAAGCAAAAGCGGCTCAAGCAGGACGGTTGTGGGGTATCGGCGGGTCTGTCGTGGGTGCGATCCTTGGCGTGGTCTTTGATCTGTTCCATAAGAAATGAACCAGGATTTGCGGCAGGTATACGCATGGGCGGAAAGCACTTCGCTTGGGACGGTGCGGCATGACCTTGACCGTCACGAGAAAGAGGAGGCCGTCGCAAAGGCGGTGGCCCGTCTGTGGCGCGTGATTGAGCGCGGCGGGTCTGTCAACCGTGAATGCGTGTGGCTGGCGACCCGTCGGCAGGCATGGAACGAGGCGCGGGCAAAGCGCAGGGTTTCTCGTTATGCAATGCGGGTGCCTGACGAATATTTTGAAGACGTCGAGGCAGCGTGCCAGAACCCTGATTCGGAGCTTGCGGTGTGGTCTGCGTGTCAGTTTGCCGCTATGCTTGATCCCGTTGCAAGCATGGTCATGCTGCTTGTCGGTGTGGGTTACGATTTTACGGACGCGGAGTACCGCGTAAGAGGGCCGCTTTACACAAACCGCAGAGAGACGCGGGAACGTATGAGGGTCTGTTATTCTTTGTGGGAGGCGGCTTAGAGTGCCCCCGGCGTCTAAACGTACACCGGAACGTTTTGCCAAGCTGTTTGAGGCGTTAGAGCTTGGTTCTACCCGTCGCGCTGCATGTGCGGCGGCAGGGTTTAGCTACCACAGTTTAAGCGTTTGGATGACCGAAGACCCCAATCTTAGGGATCAGGTCGAGCAAGCCGAGGGGCGGGCAGAACATAGGTGCTTAGAGATTGTAATGGAGGCCGCGCCAAAGGACTGGAAAGCGGCGGCATGGTGGTTAGAACGACGCCGACGTGAGGATTATGGAAAACAGCTTGACCTCAGTAAACTTAGCCCAGACCAGCTACTTGCCTTGCTGGGCGCAATCCCTACAAGCGGAAGCGACTAAGCGCGGGATCGTCATTGGCACAAATGATCGCGTAGACTGCGAGGTCGCTCCCGATTGGTTCCACGAGTTTCAGACCCAGGCATGGGAGTCTGAGGCGCGAATCGTCGCGATCCTGGCGGGGTGGCAAAGCGGTAAAGCACTAGCAATTGAAACCCCGATATTGACTAGCGGCGGGTTTAAGCGGATGGGCGACATGAAGCCTGGGGACATGGTTTTTGGTAGAGATGGAAAGCCATGCAATGTGGTCGGCGTGTCACCGGTCTACGTCCCGAAGAAGTGTTACCTGCTGACCTTTTGTGACGGTACCGAAATGGTTGCCGACGGCGAACATCAATGGCTCGCCTGGAACCAGAAAGACAGGCAAAGGAATCCTGACGGTCGTGTAGTCACCACCCAGCAAATGGTAGATTTTGGCGTAAAAGCGCAAGACGGGGGAGCGCAGTGGTCAATCCCCTTGCCGTCGCCTGTTGAGTTGCCTCGTAGGGATTACAGCCTTGACCCGTATGTGCTGGGCGCATGGCTTGGGGATGGAACGTCCAGGTCGTGTCAGATCACTGTGGCCGAACAGGATATCGTGGACAATATCACTAAAGCTGGGGTGACGCTGACCCCGGTTCAGTGTCAAAACTCAGGAAAAGCTACGACGTACAAGATGGTCGGGGCCGAGTTAAACCTTCGTGCTCGTGACCTGTGGTGTAACAAGCACATCCCGGAGGAATACAAGCTGGGGTCGGTAGATCAGAGGTTAGAGCTTCTGCGTGGGATGATGGACACCGACGGCTATTGCGACCCGGACGGTCATCTCGAATACTGCACTGTGCGCGAAGACCTTGCGATGGACTTTGCTGAGGTGGTTAGGTCGCTCGGGGTCAAGTGCCGCGTCAAAGTGAACCGAGCGGCTCTTTACGGAAAGGACTGTGGGCCTCGGTACCGCGTAATGTTCTACACCGGAATCCAGATGTTCCACGTTAAACGCAAGGCTGAGCGACAAAAGGCACCGAGCCGCCCTGACGTTTACGCCCGGTACATTAGGCGGATAGAGCCGATTAAACCGAGGCCGGTTCGCTGCATTTCTGTTGACAGTTCTGACAGTCTTTACGTGGCGAGCCGTGACTATGTGGTCACGCACAACACCGTCACTCTGCCGTGGTTGTTGCTTAGGGAAATACAGCGGTGTGGGCCTGGCGACTACGGCGCGTTTAGCACCACCTATAAGCTCTTGGAGCGTAAGTTTCGTCCCGAGCTTGCCAAGGTCTTTAAGCCATACGCCAAATACAACAAGGCCGACCAGCAGTTTGTGTTCACGGACGCCGGTTCGCGCATGTTGTGGGGCGACGAGTGGGACGGCAGCCCGACAATCGTCCAGCTAGGTTACGCAGAGAACCCAGACAGCCTAGAGTCCGCGACAATGAAAGCGGTGGCATGGGACGAGCCGGGACAGAACGCAGTCCCCGAGCAGGCGTTTTTGACCGTGTGGAGCCGCTTAATGGTGAACATGGGGCGGCTGTTCCTTGCTTCTCGCCCTTACGTGTTCAACTGGTTTGAAAAGTTGACCAGGGAACGGTGGCACAACGCGGACGTAATCAGTTTTCCGAGCCATGCAAACCCCGTCAACCCGCCCGAGCATGACCCGTACTGGAAATCGCTTCGGGACACGATGCCCGCGTGGCTCTACACGATGCTTTACGAGGGTCGGTACACCAGACCGGCGGGCCTTGTCTTTGACTGTTTCGACCGGGCTAAGCATTGCATTCCGCCGCTACCGGGTGGACTGCCGGAAGGATCGGAGATTTACACAAGTTGGGACTTTGGCGGTCGCAACACGGCGGCTGTTATCTGGGCCAAGGTGCCGGGTGACGGTATCCACATTATCCGTACTTACAAGAAGGAATCGGCTAGTGTCCCCGACCACGTGCGGGCGATCCGCATGTACGCACCGGGCGAGATTAAGCGCAGCGTAGGCGGTGCCAAATCTGAGAACTCGTGGCGACAGCACTTTAAAGTTGCGGGGCTTGCAATATCGGAGCCGCGCATTAGCGGCCTCGAGGAAACCATGTCCTGTTTGTACGCGCTTTTTTCGATGGACAGGCTCAAGATTTGGGAATGGGAAGGCACCGAGCCGCTTATCAGAGAGATTGAAACCTTGAGCCGGGAAGTCGATGACGACGGCACCGTGCTTGAAAACATTGTAGACGAATCAAAGTACCACCGGATTGCGGCGGCAAGGTACGGCGCGACCATGTTCTTTAGGCCAACGCAAAACCACTATGACAGACCCTATCCAGACGAGTTCTACGAGTCCGACTGAAAACCTTGTCGTCAAAACCGCTAAGGGCCACGAAAGCCCGACGGTTGCTATGACGCGATCCAACCAGTTCCTTACGCTTATTGTCAACACGACCCACGACGGTTGGGCTCAGTGTCTGATGGACGTGTCTGTCACCGCCCCGCAGTTTGCAAAATGACTACGACGATCCCACAACCGATTCCCTGCCCTCGATCCGACTACTTCCGCGAAGAATCCGTGCGACGGGTAGCCAGTTACCTTGACCGCCCCGTGTTCGACCGTGTGACAAGCGGCAAAGCGATCATAGAAAAGATGACCGCGCCACGGGAAAGCGTCATCGAAGTCCCCGAGGCGTACCGATGGGCGCATGACCATGTGATGTGGGTGGTGCTTGAGCCTGGCGACTGCAAACACATTAAGCAAGGCGACGTAGTCCAGTGCATTGCAGAGCCCGGGTTTGGCGGCGGAGAAATGGAGTTCACAAACTGGGCACCGACCGGCCCTATCGCGTTCCTTGGCACGTCGGGCGGCGGGTTGCTTAAAGTCAACATGGCGGCCAAGCCCATCTGGCAGCCGGCCCCGCTTAGCGACCAGATCACCGCGATCCTTGACGACGACAATAACCTGCGACCGTTCCCGGGCCTGGTGTTTCTTGAGTACACGGTGCATGACGAAACGGGCGGTGTGTTGCGCACAGACAAGACGGTCGAAGTGGATATGGTCGCGACGGTCGTTGCCGGTGGTCAATGGGAGCCTGGTACGCGGGTGATTGCCGACCAGGGCTCTGTTGTGCGGCGTGTGACGCGGAACGAGCGCGAAGTGTGGGCGCACTATGCCGACGGCGTTTTTTGCGAAGTGAATGAATGAACCGTGTATGGCCTAAATTAAAACCAATCAACAAACGGGCGGTGCCATCCGGGTTCCATACGGTCACGGCCCGCGACTGGGAAAGGATGCGCAAGTGCAGCACAAGCATTTACGACCTTGACAACGGGTACGTTTGCGAAGTCTTTGGGCAAAACGGCTGCGTTTCTGACACTTGTTGCGGGCGCAATTCGTTTTCCAAAACAACAATGTTAAGTGGATGTTTTGTGACCCCAGACATTACCAAATATGAGCGGCGGTTTCGGATTACCCGTGCAGAAGATTGGATGCGGCGCAATGCTGAGCGAGCGCAACACGCCCACAGGCACCAGCCCTTGTCTCGATCCACGCCATTGTCTTGGGATTGGATTCACCCCAACTTAGCCACAAGTGAAGTGAATGAATGAACGACGAACAAGTTGCAACCGAATTAAAAATTATCAAAGAGCTTTTGATTTTGTCAATGATGTCGCCAAGCGAACGCCAATACAGCGGGCTGGACGCATACAAAATCTTTGAAGAAGCCCAGTCTTACGCAAATCAAGAATATCAAAAGAAAACGTTTTTGATGAATGCGTATTTCAAAAATTCCCAGAGCCATCTTAAATGAACGACATTAAACCCCCCAAGAAAGCGTCAGCCGTTACTCCCGAGGTAACGGCTTTTTTGTCGCGCATCGTCGCTGATTGCAAAGCCGCACAAAACGACCGCCTGCCTCGGTGGAAAGAATGCATTAAACAGTTTCGAGGCGAAGTCAATTCAAGTCCGATCGGGTCGGGTGATTCTGCGGATTCGATCTCGCTTTCGCAAATCCGTGGCAGCCAGGTCGTCAACATGGTCAACCAGACGCACACGAGCCAAGAGCCGTACGTGTTAATCGAAGATTATTCAGGCAACCCGCTTACGGCCCGCACAGAAGCCGTCAGCCGCATGTTTGAGGTCGGACGGTTTGCAAACCGGGAGCGCGAGGTGATTGGAAACGCGTGGTCTACAAACCAAGGAATTATGTTCCACGAATGGCTTGAAAAACCGGTGCCTCATGTGGACTTTAAACCGCTTGACCCGTTGACGTATTTTTGTTGGCCGACGTTCGAGCCGGACATTGACAAGTGCGACGCGCATTTCTACGAATGCCAGTACACCCGCGAAACCATTCAGGACATGGTGGACAAAGGCGTGTACCCCGAAGACGCGCTGAACGCGGGGAACAACCCGATCCCTCACAACATAACGTTGCCGTCAAGCAAACCGGCGACGGAGCAAGAAGACGACCAGCGCGTCACGCTCTTGAAATGGTTTGTGCGTTGGCCGGGTAACCCGGACTGGTACCAACTTACCACCAGCAGCGACGGCGGCCAGCTTTACTACATCCAGAAGTACGGCATGACGATGGCTCCGTTCAGCCGGTACATCCTTGACGCTCAGGTTTCGACCGACGGCGCGTACCCCTCCACGTCCTACGGGTCACGGCTCCAAGGTGTGCAGGCCATTGTAGACCAAGTGCTTGGCTCGACGCTCCTTGGCATTGCCATGTCCACCGGCCCTGCGGTGCTGACCGAAGGCACCGACATGGAGGGGCAGCGGATCAGGCCTAACGAGGTCATTGTCGTCGAGGACTTGGGACGCACCACGATTGTCCCCACGACGGCCCGCCCCGACCAAAACATCGGGGTCATGGAGATAGCAATTAACATGGCCGATCAGCTTGCGGGCGTCTCACAGATGGGAACGGGTGGCACCCAGGCAGGCGTCAACACCGCGACCGAGGCCGACATTATTGCCCAGGGTCAACACGCCACGGTAGACGCGGCGGTGCAACTTGCGGCTGAGGGCATGGAGCGGAGCGCGGCCATTGTGGACGAAATGCTCCGGCTTATGGACGGTCAGGGTAACGAGAAATCATGGTTCCACAACTACTACGACCCGAACAACGACGACGGACAAGAATTTGCCCAGGCGTACATGCAGGAAGCGGAAGAAGCCGGGGTGTTCAGGGCGGCGGTCACAAGCTCGCAGGGTACGCCCAGATCACGACTGAACGCGCTCGACCAGTTTGCCGCGCTTGCCATGCAAAACCCACAGATTCCGTTCCAGTGGGCCAAGTACGCGGAGAAACGGGCCGAGATCATGAAGCAGTTGGGTGTGCATGACGCTGAGGAAATGGTTGGCGACCCT
>Ga0114963_10000391_pt1 | contig 29336 bp, 24 predicted proteins | sample C_131016_EF_Meta_FD_87019 | JGI IMG/M metagenome (GOLD analysis project Ga0114963, IMG submission 87019) | Freshwater microbial communities from Lake Croche, Canada to study carbon cycling - C_131016_EF_MetaG | ecosystem: Environmental > Aquatic > Freshwater > Lake | place: Lake Croche, Canada... | reverse complement strand
TTGATGTGACCTGCTGGGCATTCTCGGTGTCATCCCAGAGTGAAGGATTTTGAGCCAACTGCTCTAATTCGGCTATTTCAGCCTCAAGTTTAGGTAGGTCTGAGACATGGGTGATGGTTTCCAAGGTTGCGCGTAACTGCTTGATTTCACTGGATAGATCAAGCTCAGACATGTCTCCTAGTTTAACCGTTACTTTGCACCAAGTGTTTTCTCAGACTGGCTAGATAGACTTCGGATATGTCTATTGTGCGCGACAAAATAAGGGCGTTTAGCCTTCTCCTCTTACTTATACCTGCTCTAGGTTCAGTGGTTTCCATTCAAGCCAGCCAAGCAGCTCTCTCAACACCTGCCTATGACCTGGTCGTGCATGTTCCAAATGCAACTCTTCCCGCCAGCGCAGCAATCAACATTGCCAAGAGCTCTGCGCCAAGCACAGTAGTTGCAACGACCAGACTTGAAGCCCTAGATAACTATGGTTGGTGGGGTGTCGTCCAAGTCCCTGCTAACGCGGGCTCGATATGCTTCGCCGCAACTGCACTAACAACTAGCTCAACCTGCATCGATCCGATTTCAACTCAGCAGGTCTGGTTGGACACAGCCGGGGTCCCCTACCTTTCAAGAATCCAAGCCGCTAAAGATATAAAGGTGCACCTAAGCACCACGAACAAAACGGGCAGAACTGCAGTTCTAACCATTGGCTCACAAAGTGTCACACAACCCTTCGTCAAAGTTGGAACTACCGATTTCGTCGCTGACTTTACCGTTTCAGGCAGCATAACTTCATTCAGCATCAAAACTCAATCCACCAAGTCAAAGAGACTTGTCGACGATGGACTAGCTATTTCTGGTGATGCATCAAAACTGTCAGAGATTTATCTAGTCAACGGTGGCAGCGTGATTTACTCAAGCATTGCTCAAAGAGATAACTTCGCGCTAATCCACTACCACCGCGATGACAACAATTACAAGAGCTGGGGTGCTCACCTTTGGATGCTTGCAGGTAACAATGGAGCAGCTTCGCCGACTCTTTGGGTATCGCCGAAAACTCCAATTTCTTCTACACCTGATAGTTGGGGTGTGACTTTCAAGGTTCCACTAACCACCTTTGCCAACAAACTTCCATTCATCATTCACAAAGGTGAACTAAAAGATCCAGCCGGTGTTGACCAGACTCTTGACCTAATTAAATCGGGATATGAAATTTGGCTTGAGTCAGGACACATCGATGCAGACGGAAATTACCTAACCTCAAATCCTCCAGTGGTAAACCCACTGGTCGATGGTTTATCCGTTGCAGATGCAACTGCACTTGCGACTGATTCACCAAGATCATCTTTTGCAAATGACTCCATCTACTTCGTTATGACTGATCGTTATAAAAACGGTGACGTCACAAATGACAAAGGCGGGTCGAGTTCAAACAGTAGATCTGTAACTGGATTTGATGCTGGCGACCCAGGTTATTCTCACGGTGGCGATCTTTCTGGACTTAGCGATGGCTGTTCCAAGAACGACGGTTCCGGTGATGGATTACCTCGTATCAAGCGTCTGGGCTTTAGTGCAGTCTGGATCACTCCTCCGTTCAAGCAAAACTTTGTCCAGGGTGGTTCCGCTGCCTACCACGGTTACTGGATTGATGACTTCACTCAGATAGACCCGCACTGGGGAACCAATGCTCAGTTCAAAACTTTCGTTGATTGTGCTCACCGCTTAGGCATGAAGGTGGTCATGGACATTGTGATGAATCACACTGGAGATGTAATCCAATACCGTGATGGAAATTACAATTTCCATAGCCAACCAAACAGCACAGCATTTATCCCTAGTGGTCAAGAAAGCATCAAGGCACCAGCATTCTTGAATGACATCAACAACTATCACAACCAGGGAAACGTGGGTGACTGGGGCAACCAGGCCCAATACCAAAATGGTGACTTCTTTGGTTTAGATGACATCAAAACTGAAAACGATGCCGTTATAAATGGCTTCGCTAGCGTCTATTCCAACTGGATCAATAACTACGGCGTCGATGGCTTCCGCATTGACACCGCTAAGCACGTTGACAACCAATTCTTCAGCAAATGGTGGCCTAAAGTTCTAGAGCAAACCGCAGCAACCATGAATGCGAAGAGTGCAAAACTTTTCGCTTTTGGTGAATTCTATGATTCAAGCAGTTCAACACTGGGAAGCTATGTTCGTAAGAACGGTCTACCTTCAGCTCTTGACTTTGCTTTCCAATCTAAAGTTCTTGGTTACGCAGCAGGTGGTGGGTCATCTAGTTTCTCTGACTTCCTAAACCAAGACAATCTTTTTGTAACTAAAAACAAAAGCCCATATGACCTTGTAACGTTCCTAGGTAATCACGACATGGGTCGCTCTGCTTTCCTCATCAACCAAGGTGGAACAAACCGTTCAACTTCACTCCTCCTAGCTAATGACCTAATGTTCCTGACCAGAGGTATTCCAAGTGTTTATTACGGTGATGAAGTTGGTTTCGTTGGATCAGGTGGAGACAAAGCTGCCCGACAGGACATGTTTGCCACTAAAGTTTCACAATGGCTCTATGAAGACCGAGTTTGGTCAGGAATTGATTCAACTACCGATTCGTTTAATCTTGTTACGCCACTGACCACGCGCATCACGCAACTGAACGCCCTTCGTAAGCTATACCCTGCGTTAGCTTCTGGTGCCGAAACTGTTAGAAACTCAACCAATAACACTTTGGTAGTTAGTCGTCTTGATAAAACAGATCGCCGTGAATACCTGGTTGCCTTTAACTCCGGTAACTCAGCTCAAACTCTGAGCATCACAACCTCAACACCTGCATCTTCATGGAGCCAACTCTTAGGTGGCACTAAAGCAATCAGCAGTAATTCATCGAGTGTTCTATCAATAACAGTTCCAGCCAGAGGAACAGTTGTTTACCGTGCAGCTAACCAATTACCTGATGCCAGTAGCAGCGTCTCGGTTTCACTCGGGGCAAGCGTAAACTCCGGTAACCAGAGCGTGACCCTGAGTTCAAACGTTTCAACCACCGACCTAGGTTCAGTCACCTGGGTTATGAAACAGGGCGATCAGCCTTGGAGTGTCCTTGGAACCGATGACTCACAGAGTTTCGGCATGACCTGGGACTACCAACCTTACGTCGGTAACGGTATTGCATCTGGAACCAAATTATCTTTGGTTGCTATCTATCGCAGCACCTCTGTAGCTATTTCAGTTTCTGCTGCAAAACAGATAACCATCCCATAGGCGATAATTGAGAGGTGTCCGAACCTAAAGCTTTCGCGAAAAGAAATCTGGTTTTCCCAGTCTTTCTTCCGTCCTTTCTTTTTTCGACAGCAGAATTCGGAATCATCCCAAGCGTTCCCGCCACAGCACAACTACTCGGAGCTAACCTAGCCACCGCTGGTGTCATCACGGCAATGATGATGGTTGGCCGTTTAGTTGCCGACATTCCAGCCGCTAAATTCGTCGATGCACTCGGCGAAAGAAAAGCGATGATTGCGGCAAGCTTAGCTTCTGCCATTGGTATTCTCGCTAGCCTATTCGCGCTAAATCTTTTTATGCTCGGAGCCGGTGTCTTTATTGTTGGTGCCTCAGCTGCAGTATTTGGTTTAGCCAGACTTGGTTGGATGACTGAGCATGTCCCAGTTGCTGTTAGAGCAAGATCTCTTTCCGTTCTGGGTGGTATGTTCCGAGCTGGTTCATTTGCTGGCCCTGCTATAGGTGCTCTAATTATTCGGTTCTACTCAGTTCAAGAGGTCTATTACCTACCGCTTATTCTTTGTGCAGCGTCTGCAATCATTCTGTTCTTAGCCAAAGGTTCTGAAGATGTCACCAAGAGCGGTTCATCTTTCAAAGCGACATATTTGATTGCCAGACGTGAAGGTAAAAAACTTGCAACTCTGGGTGTTGCCTCGTCAATACTTTCAGCACTTCGAGGAACCAGAATGGTTGGGCTCCCGCTTCTAGCAATTGCTCTCAACATGCCAACTGAACAGGCTTCGTTATATATCGCTTTTGCTGGTGCGCTTGATTTCGCAATGTTCTATCTAAGTGGACAAGTAATGGACCGTTTCGGTAGAAGCTTTGCTGCTGTGCCAACATTGGTTGGCTTAGGTCTAACTCACTTCTTAGTTGGTATTGCAGTTGACTCCAACACATTCCTGTTAATCGCTCTTCTTATGTCAGTTGCTAATGGCTTAGGTTCAGGAGTGATCATGGTTTTAGGAGCAGATATGGCACCTAAAGATGCTCGCAATGAATTCCTAGCCTCCTATCGACTATTGGTCGACTTTGGAGATGCAGCTGCCCCCAACGTGCTTTCGGCGTTAATCCTCCCTTTGGGGCTAGTTGGAGCTATGGCGTGTTTCGGTGGCCTTGGCCTTGTTGGAGCAGGGCTCATGTTCAAATACATCCCTCGTTACGCTTTAGCTCCAGAACCTAGAAACTAAAATCTCTTCTGCTCTGAACATAGACTTAAGGGATTATGCAGAGACAAAGCCGTTTACTAGCAACTATCGCAGGAATCACATTCCTGCTCGCATCCTTAACTCAGGTAAACCTGGCCCAAGCCGACATTCCTTCATACGATCTCGTGGTTCACGTACCAAAGGCTCTGCCTAAATCGGCAAAAATAAGTGTTGCGCTGTCTAGTAATACAAGCCAAAGTGTAGGTTCATCGAGAGCAATAGGAACCGATAGCTATGGCTGGTTCGGTGTTGTCTCAGTTCCAGCTAACGCAGGAAACATTTTGGTTTCAGCAACTGGAATCACAAGTAGCCAAACCAGCATTGACCCAATTAGTCACCCAGAACTTTGGTTATCCAGTTCAGGTATTCCATTCTCGTCGAGACTTCAAGCAACCGGCAAAGTAACTGTTCATTTGACTGCATTAGGTGCGGATAAGAAAAACAGATCGGTTCAAATCAAAGCCAACAACCAAACTTATTCGGCAAACTTTGATACCAAACTGAACGTTACAGTCACTGTTCCAACCAACCTAAATGATGTGACTCTTGCATTGTTCAGTAAAAGTGGAGGAACAGTTTCCCAAACAAGTTTCGACATGGATGTAGACATCTCACAAAATAGTGAACTTTATGTTTCTGATTCTGCCGACTATGTGGCTATCTCCAAAGCAGAACTTCTAAACCAAGCTGTGATTCACTATCGAAGAGTTGATGCCAAATACACAGGCTGGACCATTAATACTTTTCGAGATGGAACCTACGGTGGAGCTCTAAAACCAAATACTTGGTCTGCATCACAGATCCCTGACAGCACTAAAACTGACAGCTGGGGTATTACCTTCACTGTTTCTTTAGCGGATGGTTCAAGGCTTCTTCCATACATCATCCACAAAGCCAACTCGGTTGATCCAAACTCAAATATTCAAGCTGTTGACCTAACTTCAACCGGAGGCGAAGTTTGGCTTGAATCGGGCAAAGTTGATACCAACGGGGCGACCATTCTTACAGCTCCCGTTGCCACTCAGAGCACCATCTCAGGTCCAAGTCAAGAACAAGCTGCTGGCTTGGTTGGCACTACATCGAGATCACCATTTGCCAATGACAGCATCTACTTTGCTATGACTGACCGATATAAAAACGGTGATTCAAGCAATGACACCGGTGGTCTAGTTGGTGGCCCTAGTTCAACAGGAAATGACACTACTAACCCGGCTTTCTCCCATGGTGGAGATTTAGCTGGACTAATGGATGGTTGCGCTCTAAATAATGGAGCCGGTGACGGGTTGCCTAGAATCAAACGTCTCGGCTTCACAGCTATTTGGATTAGCCCTCCATTTGTTCAAGATTTCGTCCATGGTGGAAGTGCCTCCTACCATGGTTACTCCATCACCGATTTCACCAAGATAGACCCGCACTGGGGAACCAACGAACAGTTCAAAGACTTCACCGATTGCGCTCATCGACTTGGCATCAAAGTAATCATGGACATTGTGGTTAACCACACCGCAGACATCATCTCTTTCACAAACGCCAGAGGCTTTAACACAACTCCGAACCCAACAGCATATATTCCTGATGGTGATGAAACCATAAAGTCGCCAAATTTCCTAAACGATCTAAACAACTATCACAACATGGGAAATATAAGTAACTGGGGCAGCAAAGTTGAATATCAAAATGGTGACTTCGGCGGACTAGATGACATCAAGACCGAGAACCAAGCAGTGATTGATGGCTTTGCCAATGTCTATTCAACCTGGGTCAACGACTACGGCGTTGATGCTTTCAGAATTGACACAGCCAAACACGTTGATGACCAGTTCTTCAATAAGTGGTGGCCAAAGATGGTTTCTCAAACAGCTTCAAGCATGGCTAAAACCAATTCTGCACTTTTTGCTTTTGGTGAATACTACGATGGCTCATCAAGTGCACTAGCCAACTACCTTCACTCTCAAGCACTTCCCTCGGCTCTAGATTTTGCTTTCCAGTCATCAGCTGATCATTATGTTCGTGGTGGACCAGCAAGTGATTTGAGTTCTCTTCTAGCTTCAGATAACTCTTTCCTGACTCCAACCAAGAGCGCCTATAACCTGGTCACCTTCCTGGGTAACCACGACATGGGCCGTGTGGCAAATCTTATTGGAAGTGGTTTAAGCGCCGATCAACTTCGAAAGGCTGATCTCCTTGCCCACGATGTGATGTTCCTAACCCGAGGCATCCCTTGTGTTTACTACGGCGATGAAGTTGGAATGATTGGCTCAGGTGGCGACAAAGATGCCAGACAAGACATGCTCAGCACCCGCGTTCAGCAATGGCAAGAAGAACCTAGGGTTTGGGGCGATCCAATCGGCATAAAAAACTCGTTCAACGTCGTCACACCGTTGACCACAAGACTCACCCAACTCAATCAACTCCGCAAAGATAACCCGGCTCTTGCTAGCGGACCTCAAATTCTTCGTAGTGAAACAGGGAACGTCTTGGTCACCAGCCGCATCGATCAATCCAATCGCATTGAGTATTTGGTTGCTTTTAATAGCAGCAAGAAGAGCCAGACCGTTAGCATCAATTCGTCAACTCCAAGTTCCAGTTTCACAACATTGCTTGGCTCAGGAAAGTTCAGCTCAGACAGCACAGGAAAAATAACTTTGCAGGTTCCAGCAATGGGAACTCTGGTTCTTAAAGCTGTGAAGAATTTGGCTCAGGTGAAGCAAGTCCCTAATGTTTACCAGAATATTTACTTAAACAGCACTACCAAAACAATCTCACTTACCGCTGGAATACTTGCAAACGATCCTGGATCAATAACCTGGGCGGCAAGAATCAACGGTGGAAACTGGGCGCGCATCGCAACCGACGATGAGGCTGGATACGGAATGACCTGGGATTTCAACTCAGGTAGAGAAACTCCACTAAGTGCTGGAACAACTGTTGATGTTGTCGCTATTTATAAGAGCAGTTCTGGAGTGGTAACAACTTCATCCGCTCAACGAGTTGTCATCAAATAATTTACCTACTTAAAGCCTTCTCGCAAACAGACCGATCAACAGGTACCAAGGGTATTGGTGACTGCCAAGTAGCACAGAGAACTACTTCAACTGTTTTCGAATCAACTAGGTTCACATTTTCAACTACGAGATCTGAGTTCTTAAATCTAGAAGAAGTAACGCTAATTAGTTTTTGTTCAATCGTCTGAATATCCTGACCCTGGTTCACGAGAGTCTTAGTCGCCACTGCAAATTGCTCCGCATAGTCAGTGAGCTCTCTTGCAAGAAGATATTGATTAATGCTTGTGGCGAAAACAAGACATATAGAAGTAACCACAGTCAACAAAGCGGTGAACCAGACCAAAGATGTTCCCCGCTCCGAATGCAAATCAACCATCAAGAACACCAAAACTGGAAGAAACCAGGCCGTTTGAAGACAGCTCAATTTGCAGGATAGACCCCTTGGAGCAATCTCCTTCACAGTTAACCGCTAGCGCAACCTGCCGGTGCCTGAATTCAGGGTTGATAACTTGCCACCTTTGCAGAACAGATTCTAGAGAGACTTGAGGGTCCAATAGATAGTCTCTTGTCACGTTTCTTGCCAACAGATTTAGTGCTAATTGATCTGACTCGACCTGAAATAAGCCAAGCCCAGAACTTAGAACTAGACCGAAGGATAGCGCAGCAAAACTAACCCCCTCCAGCAATGCGTTTCCAGTTTCATTGCTAATCCTTTTCACAGTTGGCCTGACCGGTGACTTCCAAATCAAGTAGGTAAGGCCAAAAAACTATCTGTTTTTCTACAACTCGCTGGGATTGAAAGAAACACAGCCCATCGCTGGAATATTTGCCGACAACTGCACTGTTGTCCATTTTCAAACGGTAATCATCAGCCTCAGAATCTGTAACATCAGCCATTGAGGAAAAACGAGCTATCTCGTATTGCATCTGGGCAGCCACAATCTTCTCCTGAGCCAACCCAAAGAGAGAAATTAAGGGTAAAACAAGCAAGCTAGTTGGCAATGTTATCAATACGAAGTGGATGGGAGCAGAACCCCGATCACTAGATAACAACAACTTTGGCGACCGCATTATTGAATATTGTTTTTAAGGCGGGTCCTGCCACAGCCCAAAGCAACACTGTGAGTCCTGCTGTCATAAGGGTGACTAAAACCCAACCAGGAACATCCCCACGGTCGTCAGTTAATTTGTTTTTCATTTACTTTCCTTCACTTTCTTTTAGATGAAACTATTTTGAATAAGAGCCAAAGACGGATACATCGCGAACATCACTGTCACCGGAAGGATGACAAAAACCATCGGTATCATCATCTTGGTTTCGTTCTTCCCCGCTTTCGCAAGCAGAATTGCTCTGACCTCTGAATTAGTTGACTGGACGAACTCAGCAAGCAAATCTGCCATGGGAGTTCCATTTACTAGTGCAACAGCGAGCTTGGCGGCAAGCTCTCTTATCTGACCTGATTTGCTTTCGGCTGCTAAGTTCTCAAGCTCATGCTGCATAAGTGCACCCAAATCCACTCGTTGAATTAACTTTTCAAACTCTGAAGAAACGAATCCGTTCCCTCTGCTAACTGCTATTCGCAATGATCTGTCCAGTGACTCTCCAGCACTTAGTGCAAACCAAAGAACTGACGCAAAATCAGGGATTTCTAGCAAGACTCTTACCTCATCGAACTTCTTTGTTTTTGAGGCAGACTGCTTAACTAGTTTTCTAAAGTTGAGCCGGTTAACTAATACGTTGTGGTGCGTTCTAACAAATAGCGAACAGACTAAGACCGCTGCTAAGAAAAGTAATAATAAAGCGATCATCCAGCAAGCACTCGCTGACGTTTAGGAAAGGTTGCTAGGTAACGAACCAATTGAAAGGCAAGGAGCGAAGCCACAAGACCTATTGCCAAAACTGTAAATCCAGTTTGTGAGTTGAACGCCTCTGCTGTTTCTCTCCGCCCAGCCAAAAGCAAAAGGATTATCCAGGGTGCCAAGACTGCCAATTTGGCTGATGAAATCACCCAGTTCTGCTTAGAGGCAACCTCAGCCCAGGTTGCATTTTCCAGTCTGAGTTGAATCGACTGAGCACGAAGTGCTGCTAGGTATCCCCGACCACCTGCCTGATTAGCTAATCTGGTCAACTCTGCAAAACGATCTGCGATTGGATCTTGCAACCTCGCCTTGAAATTGACTAGGGAAGCATCTAACCCGAGGTTGGAAACTAAATCTTTCTCCAGTTCAACCATGGCCCACCTGATGCCATAAGGAGCGAAAGCTCTGCTATCCATAAGTGCCTGTTCCAAACCAACACCAGCCCAAGCAGCAGAGGCAACAACATCTAGAAACTTGGGCCAATCCGAGTTGCTCCTCAGGGCAAGGTTTCGACTCTTTGTTCTGAGCGAATCTGTTACCTGAACCGACAAACAGGCGACGATGCTTCCAGCAATCATAGGTGACGTGGTAAGCCCGACTAATAACAAAAATATTGATCCAGAAACACAGACAACAAGCAAACAAAATGCAGCAGGTGTGAGCCTCTCCCAACCTAGTGATTTTATGAATTTCTCTAGCTTCGAAGTCATAACACCACCTGCTCCCAAGAACCTGCAGCATTTCTTATTACCTCTGAAACTCGACGCTTACCTTGAGGATCCATGCAGCAGTGCACAACAAGTCCTATAGTTCTTTGAACAGTTTCTTCAACAAACTTTGCAGGGATATTTTCGCCCGCTAGAAGTGGAAGCAGCTTTAGTTTTTCTATCGCTTCCAAAGCCGAGTTTGCGTGAATGGTGCATAACCCAGCAATCCCAGAATTCAAAGCAATTAGGAGATCCAGTGCCTCTGCTTGACGAACCTCGCCAACTACTAACCTCGTTGGGCGCATACGTAGTGCTTCACGAACCAACCTTCGTAAAGATATTTCTCCGACTCCTTCAAGATTTGCTTGTCTTGCTTGAAGGGCCACCGAATCGATATAGTTCGTTCTAATTTCAAAAGTCTCTTCAACGCTTATTAGCCGTTCTGTTTGTGCTCCTAAATCCAGAATTGCGCAGAGCAAAGTAGTCTTCCCAGCTTGAGTCGCCCCTGAAACCAGAATGTTCGTGCCTTTATGAAATTCAGATTTCAGGTACTCCTTGATCCCTGCACTTATTGACCCGAGTCGAACCAAGTCTTCAAGGTTCATTACCTTAGTCGGAAACTTCCGAATGTTCACGGCCCAGTTAGTCTTGGTGACATCTGGAATCACAACATGAAGCCTTGACCCGTCAGCGAGAGTTGCATCAACAAAGGGTTCAGCGCGATCAAGTCGCCGACCTGATTCCCTCAGCATTCTCTCAACCAACTGGCGGACCTCGACATACGACAGGTCAATCTCTACCTTCTGGCTTCGACCAGAAATAGAGATGAATACCTCGTTGGGTGAATTCAGCCAGATCTCCTCAATGTCAGGATTTCCTAGGAGCTCTTCAAGCGCTCCTAAACCAACCAGCGACCGTCTTAGATCTAGTTTGAGTTGGCTTTCGTCAAGACCATCTAGCCCTTGATTTTCAAAAGCCTGATCGACCACTCTGGCTATGACCAGATCAACAGATGCTGAGCCAAGGCTTATCGCATCCCTGGCTTTTCTTGATAGTTCCTGAACTGTGGTCACCGGCTTATGGTGCCAAAAAAGCTTGATTTCCGCTCAAGTTATCCACATTTTCATTAGCGACAGTTTTGCCCTAGAATAGACAAGCCTGCGGGAGTGGCGAAATTGGCAGACGCACTAGATTTAGGTTCTAGCGCCCTTGGCGTGTGGGTTCAAGTCCCACCTTCCGCACCAGATAAAGCTGACAGAAATGTCAGCTTTATTTATTTAACTTGACCACTGCAGCAACAGCTGCACCAGCGTCGATAATTCCAACCCCACAATAGCCAGTGTTTACTGTCGTTCCATCTTTGAGGGTTACACTCGCCATCTGTGAACTGCACTCTGATGAAGACGCGAAAGGCTTAGCCGTGGAACTCAAAATGTTCCAAACCTGATCATCGGTAAGCGATGGCCTAACTGAATACATCAAAGCGACAACTCCGGCAGCAATCGGCGAGGCCATACTCGTGCCTTCTTCTTTGCCATAGGTTGGGTTTCCAGGAGCAGTCTTGCCATCATTCAAAGTTGACCAGATCTCGCCACCAGCCGGAACATCAAAACTATCTCGGTCATCTCCGCCTGGAGCTGAGATATCAACACCTATAAAGACCTTCTGCTGTTTTGAGTAATAGGAGTAGTTACTGTAATAGGAACGGTAACCCGAATATCCAGTGGCACCGATTGTGATGTTACCGAAGCAGTTACCTGGGTATGAATCACTTGCCAAGTGATTATCATTCCCAGCTGCCGTAACTAGCGTCACATTTCGCTTCTTAGATTCGTCAATGGCAAGTTGCGTTGGTGAATTTGAGTAGCAGCTTGAAAAAGATGAAGAACCGATTGAGAGGTTAACCACCTTTGCAGGATTTCGATTGGTTGGAACTCCTGAAATTGGAACACCTATAGCCCAGTTAATACCGGCTGCAATATCCCCTTCAGAACCACCATTTGATCCCAAAACTCTAACCGGTGAAATCTTCACATTCGGCGCAACACCGCTGATTCCAATCTCATTCGAAACCGCAGCGATGATTCCAGCAACGTGCGTTCCGTGCCATGAACTTGGTTCCGAAGTGCTGATGTTCCAGTCCCCTGGATCACTTGGGTCAGCGTCTCGACCATTGCCGTCTCTGGCACTTGTTGGGCTAGAAATAAAGTCATAACCTGTGACCACGTTCGCATCCAGATCTGGGTGCTGGGTTATCCCTGTGTCAACTACTGCAACAACAATGCTTGGACTTCCCTTAGTCACCTTCCATGCATTGTTGACATTTATTCCGTAATCCGAGTTCAAATACCATTGCAAACTAAGCATCGGATCCAAGCTGGTTGGAACAACTGCGGATACGGACGACCCTCTGGAGTTAGTCGCCGTCACCTGAACTGAATAATTCAATCCACCTTGAAGGCCGCTAAGAGTGCAACTGGTTGAGGTTGTTGTGCAACCAGCAGTTGAATTATCAGATGCAGTGGCAGTAACTGTGTAAGTAACTGGCAATCCGCCTTTATCAACCTGATTCTGTAAAACCCAAGTCACGGTTGGATTCGCAGAGGTGATTCTTCCAGCTGAGGTAAGTGACGGTATTTGAGGTATCGCGGTTGCAACTATGGAGGCAATCGTGGAGTAAGAACTGATTGCCATGTATTTGTTATTTGAAGATTTAGTGATTGCAGCCACTTTGTATTTGGATAGAAGACCGGCTGTTAGAGCAGTGCTAGTGGTGAATGTTGTTTGAGTGCTTTTTGAATTACTAACTAAATCAACCCAAACTCTCGAGACCGAGTCGTATTTACTAACTCGATAACCCCAGAGAATTCCACCATTTAGTTTGGTTGGAGCATTCCAGCTAAGGGTGACACGAGGAGTGCCAGGGTCTGAAACCTGCCAAGCATCAACAATCGACAGAGCAGTCGGTGCAGAGCTAGCCTTTAGGACCGCAAGTTTTGGTGATGCACTCTTGAAACTTTCAGTCGAGAGAAAGTGATCAAGATACACAGCTTCAACTCGGCTATCAGAGGTTAGCTTTGCCGCGATTAGTCGTGCGTTATTTTCACTTCTTGATTTAGCAAAAGTGGCTGAATAAAGACCTAGACCTAAATCTTGACCTTTGTTTAGCTGACCGACCGCATCCTCTATAGCAGTTTGATTTCCAAACAAGTCAAAAGGAACAACACCTGGCTTGTATTTGATTACTAGGCCAACAACGGGTTTATTTGCAAAGTTCGGTTCGCTGTATATCGAAGCGTTTGCCGCAGTGTTACCGATGAGGACGGTTGTTCCTAGAACTAGACCGAGTCCCAAAACCATTGAGAGTGCTCTGAGGATTTTCATGTTGGAAACTCTACTTATCTCACCTGAAAGATTGCTGAACTTATTCACAGACTCTTCTGCATAAGAACGGTGCCGAGCCAACGGTTGAACTTGAAACCAACCTTGCCTAAGTGACCCTGGGTTTTGAAACCGAAGCTTTCGTGCAAAGCAATCGATGTGTCAGCACCCTTGTCACTTATCACAGCAACAATTTCCTTGACCCCAGCCTTCTTTGACAGATCTATAAGCTCAGTTAGCAACTTGGTTCCAAGTCGCTTTCCAATGGCAGCTGGACGAAGGTAAATAGTGTCTTCAACAGTTCTGCGGTAGGCAGCCTTTTGACGCCAAGGAGCCACATAAGCAAAACCCAAGATGTTGCCACTGGAACTTTCAGCAACAATAAAAGGTAATTCCAGACCTTGAAGGTACTGGAGTTTTTCAACCCAGTAGTCTTTTGTGGTTTTTTCAATATCAAAGGTAACCACAGAGTTCACTACGTAGTAGTTATAAATCTCACTGATTTGAGCCATGTCTGATTCTGCGGCAGCGCGAATAATCGTCTCAGCAACAGGTGCTTCAACGGTTTGCTGCTTAGCTTTTAGTAATTTGACTAAACGCCAGCGTGATTCAGAATCTAATGGCAAGACATCTCTCCTTTATAAAGACCAATCTAGCGGTTCTAGACCAATAGATTTCAAAGCCTGATTAGCCCTAGAAAAAGGTTGAGAACCAAAGAACCCTCTAGATGCAGATAGCGGTGATGGGTGAGCAGATTCAACAACCAGAACATTTGAAGGTAGTGAAGAACTCACCTTTTTAGCGTGATTACCCCAAGCCAATAAAACATATGGTTGATTCTCTGCCAAAATTTGCAGAGCTCTAAGGGTGAAACCATCCCAACCCAGTTTGCTGTGAGCACCAGCTAGCCCAGGGGCTGTGGTCAACGAAGTGTTCAAAAGCAGCACTCCCCTTGATGACCACTTTCCTAAATCAGAACCTGCGACACTAAACCCATCGCTTTCAAGTTCGACCATGATGTTCTTCAAAGATCGAGGAATCTTAGTTTCAGCACTAACTGCAAATGCAAGTCCTACCGCATCCCCTGGAGTTGGATATGGGTCTTGGCCTAGGAGAACAACTTTGATCTTCTTTGGATCTAATTGAAATGCTTTCATTACCGATTCTCTTGAAGGCAAGATGTCACCGGAAGAAAGTACTCTGTCTTCTATAGCCTGAAGCTCTGCCTTACTGGATAGAAGCCAGTTTTGCCAGGTGGGATGCATTTGCTCGAAGAACATAAGTAAATGCTAGGGATATAAATGCTCTATTTAGATGCCAAAATAGAATTACCTCTAAGAAAGAAGCCAGTCATGGATTACAAAGAAATCAAAGCCCAAGCCGAAGCCAAACAAGAGCAGCTTGTTGCCATTAGACGTGAACTTCATCAGATTCCTGAATTTGGACTTGACCTACCCAAGACTTTGGCTGTTGTTCTTAGAGAAACAGAAGGCTTAGGTGAGGTAACACTTGGTAAAGACATCAGTGCAGCCTCAATCGTGATTAGAGGATCTCAGCCAGGTCCAACAGTTCTCTTGAGAGCAGACATGGATGCTCTTCAGGTTACTGAAGATACGGGTCTTCCATTTGCTTCAACCAACGGCTACATGCACGCCTGTGGTCACGACCTTCACACCGCCATTGGAATTGGCACTGCTCAGCTTTTGGCTGCTAACAAAGACAAAATCAAAGGTAACGTCGTGATGTTCTTCCAACCGGGTGAAGAAGGACACGACGGTGCAGGTCACATGCTGGCTCAGAACATGCACATGGTTTCAGGTGAGAAGCCAATCGCGGCATATGGTTTGCACGTTTTCTCTTTCGATGATGCAGGTATTTTCAGCACTCGTAAGGGAAGCATGATGGCTGCTGCTGGAGACATTCTGGTTACCTTCAAAGGTCGCGGTGGTCACGGTTCCATGCCTTGGGATGCTAAAGACCCGGTTACTGGATTGATTGAAACTCTTGCAGCTCTACAGTCATACATCGCAAAACATTTCGATGCACTAGACCCAATCATCCTCAACGTTGGCTGGATTAGAGCCGGTAATGATGCAACCACGAACATCGTTCCAGAAACCGCCAGCTTCGGTGCAACTGTTAGATCTTTCTCCAAGAAAGGCTACGACGACACTAGAACCAAGATTCCTGCATTTATCAAGAGCATGGCTGCAGCGTTCGAGCTTGAGGTGAGCATTGAATTCAGCCCTTCAACCAAGGTGCTACTAAATGATCACAACGCTGTTGACCGAGTTGAATCAGTAGTGACTGACATCTTTGGTGCAGAGAAGTTTGAAGTAATGCCCCAACCAATCCCAGGTGGTGAGGACTTCGCATCAATCGTCGAAGAGATCCCTGGTGCTTTCGTCTTCCTTTCAGCTGGTGACCCAAATGCTACAAATGAGACTCGTTTTGGTAACCACAGCAACAAGGCAGTCTTCGATGAAGCAGCACTTTCAGATGGAGTTACCCTTCTGGCAGCCCTAGCTTTTGACGCTTTGAACAACGCCTAAAGTTACGAAAAATTTCACCTGACTTTAGGTCGTTTTACCTTTCTCGCTTAGCCTAAGAACATCCAAATTCATTGCAATAGAAAGAGCACACCCAATGTCGACTGATCCATCAAACTGGGGTTTTGAAACCGCACAGATCCATGCTGGCGCTACCCCTGACCCAACAACCAACTCTGTAGTTACCCCTATCTATAACACCACTGCTTATGTGTTCAATTCATCTGAGCATGCGAAAAACCTCTTCGGTCTAGCTGAATTTGGAAACATCTACACCAGAATCATGAACCCAACTCAGGATGTGGCTGAAAAGCGCATTGCTGCTTTGGAAGGCGGAACCGCAGCTCTATTGCTATCTTCAGGCCAGGCTGCTGAAACTTTCGCAATTCTAAACATTGCTCAAGCTGGCGATCACATTGTTGCCTCTTCAAACCTTTACGGTGGAACCTACAACCTTTTCAAATACACCTTTCCAAAGCTAGGCATCACAACAACTTTCGTTGAAGACCAAGATGACCTAGCAGCTTGGAATGCAGCTGTTCAGCCAAACACTAAGTTGTTCTTCGCTGAGACCATTGGTAACCCTAAGGTAAGCATCCTGAACATTGAAGGTGTTGCAGATGTTGCACACAAGAACGGTGTTCCACTAATCGTTGACAACACAATTGCGACTCCTTACCTAATCAAGCCGCTTGATTTCGGTGCCGATATCGTTGTTCACTCAGCCACCAAATTCCTTGGTGGTCACGGAACTGTTGTCGCCGGTGCCATTGTTGATGGTGGAAAGTTTGCTTGGTCTAAGAGTGATAAGTTCCCAGGTCTTACCGAGCCAGACCCTTCATACCACGGTGTTAACTACACAGCAGCTCTAGGTGATGGCATTGCTTACATCATCAAGGCCCGTGTTCAGCTTCTTCGTGACCTAGGTTCTTCTATTGCCCCTGCAAGCGCATGGCAGCTGATCCAGGGAATTGAAACTCTGAGCCTAAGAGTTGAGCGTCACGTTCAGAACGCTCAGAAGGTTGCTGAATGGTTGGCAACTCAGGATCAGGTTGAAAGCGTTAACTACGCTGGTCTTTCAAGCTCACCTTGGTATGAAGCAGGAAAGAAATATGCACCTAAGGGTGCGGGAGCAATCGTCTCATTCGAAATCAAGGGCGGTGTTGAAAAGGGTTCTAAGTTTGTTGAATCATTGAACCTATTCAGCCACGTAGCTAACATCGGTGACGTTCGCTCGCTAGTTATTCACCCTGCTTCAACCACACACTCACAGCTATCTCCTGAACAGCAGGTCTCTGCTGGTGTAACACCAGGACTAGTTCGTCTATCTGTTGGCCTAGAGTCAATTGAAGACATCATTGCTGACTTGAAATCAGGATTCGCTTCGGTCAAGTAGTAGGAAAGTTTTAGGTCATGGATTATCAAAGTTCGGAAGATAACCTTCCCTCTGATCCCATTACCGAAGATTTACTAAGACAGGTAGTTGGCAAGCCTAAAGCAACCGGTGCTTGGCGTGATGGTGATCACCCAGGCAACCGGTTGTTTGCCAATATTGGAACAGTTGTTCTTGAATCAGGCAAGCAAATCGAAAATGTGAAGATTGCCTACGAAAGCTGGGGAACTCTAAACGCTGATGGTTCAAATGCCATCTTGCTCCTTCATGCTCTAAGCGGTGATTCGCACGTAGCAGGTAGTTCAAGTTCCGCTCACCCAACCACAGGTTGGTGGAATGATTTGGTAGGTCCTGGGCTTGCCGTTGATACCGATAAATACTTTGTGGTTGCACCAAATGTTCTTGGTGGTTGTCAGGGATCAACTGGTCCAGCTTCACTAGATAAAAAAGGTAAAGAGCTTGGAAGTCGCTTTCCATACCTCACCATCAGAGATCAGGTTAAAGCTCAAGTATTACTCACCGACCAGCTAAACATTGATAAATGGTTTGCCATTATTGGTGGTTCTATGGGTGGCATGCACGTTTTGGAGTGGGCTATTGACCATCCGAAACGAGTTGATCGTATTGCCGCAATTGCCACAACTGCTAAAACCTCAGCTGACCAGATTGCTTCAAACACAATTCAAGTTGAAGCCATCAAGGCTGATGTCAACTTTGCCAAAGGTGATTACTACGACGCTAAAGCTGGTTCTGGTCCCCACGTTGGTCTTGGTTTAGCCAGACGCATTGCCCTCCTTAACTACCGAAGCCCCGAAGAACTCAACGAGCGCTTTGACCGTTCCTGGCAGTCAGAGATTAGCCCGCTAGGTAATGGTGGCCGATTCGCAGTGTCTTCTTATTTAGATTTCCATGGCAACAGATTCACCAGAAGATTCGACGCAAATTCATATCTCACTCTGGTTGAAGCCATGAACTCTCACGATGTTGGCCGTGGAAGAAAGTCAACTGAGAAAGCTTTGCAGTTAATTAAAGCGAAGGCTCTAGTAATAGGCATCACAACAGATCGCTTATTCCCAGTGGAGAATTCAAAGTTCATCGCCGATAATTTGAAATCAAACTTGGTTGGATCAAAACTTCATGTGATTGACAGTGAATACGGCCACGATGGCTTCCTTATCGAAAACGATAAGGTCGCTCCGCTTATTACTAAGCTGCTACGCTCTTAGCCTTACCCAGCTTGATCAGTTGCTGGTTTGAATAAACCAGCACCGCTATCACGCCAAGGTTCCTTAAAATCAACAAACCAACCCCGAACGGCTTACCATCAAGCAGATCACCATAGAAGATCGGGAAAATCAACCAAGATAGCCCAGAAGTTATCAGGGTTAGATATGTAACGAACTTCCAGTTCTTAGTTCCTGCAATTAGACCAACAATTGCAGCTCCGACCAACCACAACTCATACTGAGGTGATCCAACCTTGTTGAAAACTAAGAGATCCAATGTGCTGGTTAGGAACATCCAAGCAAACAGTGTGTTCTTATCAACACCTTGCTTCTTAGCTCTGAAACCTAGCCAAAGAGTGATTCCAAGAGCACCGAACTGAACCAAAGTCATGATGCTGGCAATCTCGTTGACCCCTGCACCGGTGACCTGGAAAGTCAAAATGTTGTTGTCATAAACAATCTTTGAGCCAGCAATGCCGAAGAGGATTTGAACCAACCATAAAATAGCAATGCTTGATTCAACTTGGATTCCTCTTCCAGATTGCATTCCAACAAAGCTAAACATGCTTGAATTACCACCCAGCAGAAAACCAACCAGCAAGATGACAACGGTTCCAATCAGAAGGTTTCTAATAAACTTGATTTTCTGATCAGTAATAACAAAACCTGAAGCCAACGCAGCCAGCGGTGAAACCTTGATCCAGGTGGCTAAGTTGAAAAACTGCATTGAGATGCTTACAGGCTGAGTCATATAGCTAACCGCGGCAATAACACACAGCGCTAACGAGAAAACTTCGAAGCGTCCAATCGCAACTGGACCACAGAGAAAAATACAGCCGATCAAAAACCAAGCAGATTTGAATCTTTCAATTGCTTTGCCCCAGCCCAAAAGATAGGCAATCATAATCATGTTCACGTTCACTACGACGATGAACCAACCGGTCATATAATCTGCTGGCCAAACGAAGTGAGCTAGCCAAAGTGGAATTTCAGCGATGAAGGGATAAACCCAAGGTTCATTGATGCCAAGCAGATTATGACCTTGAATCATGTTGGTGACCCAGGCATCGTAGGTGTATCGAACATCTCCGAATGGATCGCCAGCTGCTGTCCCAAGCCAAATCAAAGTCAACTGGGCGAAAAGTGCGGCGAGAAGAATGAACCAGAAGTTGCGTGGCAGTGCTTTGACTTTATTCAGTAGCAACTAGAGCTCCTTATTTTCCCTCTTGTTGAAGTCTAGGAGGTAAGCCGAGGTTAGGCTTGTTGCATGGCTAAGCTCTTCGAACCAATTTCAGTTAGAGGTGTGACCTCAAGAAACCGTATCTGGATTGCACCGATGTGTATGTATTCCTGTGAAAACAAGGACGGCGTTGTAAACAACTGGCACCTAGTTCACCTGGGTTCAAGAGCCTCCGGTGGTGCAGGTCTAGTTATGGCAGAGGCAACCTCGATTAGACCAGACGGCAGAATCAGTCCTTGGGATGCAGGTATTTGGAATGACGAGCAGATTGAGGCATGGAAACCGGTAACCGAGTTCATCAGATCTCAAGGTTCATTAGCCGCGATTCAGTTAGCTCATGCTGGTAGAAAAGCCAGCGTCTATCGCAGCTGGTCAGGTAATGGTGCTGTTCCATTATCCGATGGTGGATGGCAACCAGTTTCTTCAACTGGCGAAGCTTTCCCCGAATACAACACTCCACGGGAACTAAGTACCGATGAGGTGAAGGAACTAATTGCAGAGTGGATTCAAGCAGCTATCAACTCGGTTAAAGCAGGCTTTCAAGTTATTGAGATTCACGCAGCCCATGGTTACCTAGTTCACCAGTTCCTGTCTCCCCTGACCAACCAACGTTCAGATGAGTTTGGTGGCTCAGCTGAAAACCGTGCACGTTTCCTAGTTGAGATTGTTAGAGGCATGCGTCAAGCCCTTGGCGAAGATGTTCCACTGCTAGTTCGTTTCTCAGCAACCGATTATCACCCTGATGGTTTCACAGTTGAGGCTTGCAGTGAAGTTGCCAGATGGTGTCACGAAGCTGGTGCAGATCTGTTTGATATTTCTTCCGGTGGACTAATCACTGGAGTCAAGATTCCGGTTGGTCCTGGTTACCAGGTTCCACTTTCACAAGAAGTTTCAGAACTGGTTGATGCCCCGGTTTCAGCAGTTGGTTTGATTACCGATGCAAAACAAGCAGAAGAGATTCTGCAGACCACGGATATCGACATCATCATGATTGCTCGTTTGTCACTCAGAGATCCATATTGGCCACTACGTGCAGCGCATGAACTAGGTGTTGAACTTGATTATTGGCCTAACCAATACACCAGAGGAACATATCCAACCAACTAGTCTCGTCTAGTTGCGTCCTGAACTTCACCAACAAGTTCTTCCAAGATATCTTCAAGGAAGATAAGACCAACCAGGTTGCCAGCCTCGTCATAACTTGCCATTAGGTGTTGGTGATCTCTTTGCATCTGAGCTAAAGCATCTTCGAGTTCAACTCCCCCACCGATAGATTTCACTGTTCTAATGAGTTTTCTTTGAACTGGAACATCTGCATCTTCTGCATCTGCATCAATAACATCTTTCAAATGCAGATAGCCTTCAATTTCTGATGCTGCATCGAGAACTACGTAACGACTAAAGCCGTGCTTAGCCACGAGTTGTTCAATGTCTCGAGGGGTAACATCAAGGGTCACGGTAATCAGGTTGCTAATTGGAACAAGAATGTCTTTGACCTGCTTGTCGGTGAATTCAAAAGTGTTGGTGATAGCACCGGTCTCATCGCTGAGCACACCTTCGCGGGTTGAGTGCTGAACAATATCTTCAACCTGCTCGATCGTATAAGCAGAGTTTGCTTCATTCTTAGGTTTGATTCTGAATAACCTAAGCGAAGCATTGGCTGTTGCGTTTAGGGCAACGACTAACGGCTTGACCACAATAGCCAATCCAAAAACAAGCGGAGCTAGAACCAGTGCTGCTCTATCTGGAATAGAGAACGAGATGTTTTTGGGAACCATTTCACCAATCAATACGTGCAAGAAGGAAACAATAACCAGAGTTATGGCAAATGAAACACCGGTGGTCAGAGACTCTGAAAGTCCTAAGCCAGAAAGTGGTGCATGCAATAGTTCATGAATCGAAGGTTCGGCAACCAACAGGATCAACAGTCCGCTGATGGTCACACCCAACTGACAGGTGGCCAAGATTAGGCTCACCTGCTCCATAGCCTTGATGGTTAGCTTGGCTGGTCTTGAACCAGCTTCTGCTCGAGGTTCAATCTGGGCTCTTCTAGCTGAAATAACAGCGAACTCGGCTGCAACGAAGAAGCCGTTCAATAACAGCAATCCAACAAATGCCAACAAACCTGACCAAGCACTACTCATCCTGATCACCAACTACTAAATCTGGGATGAATCTAATTCGGTCAACTCTTCTAGCGTCCATGCGTTCAACTAAAAGCTTTCCACCCTCAATTGAAACTTCGTCCCCAACTTGCGCCACACGACCGAGCTCAGACATCAAATAACCACCGACGGTTTCATATGAACCATCTTCAGGAACCACGATGCCTAACTTCTCAAGCGCTTCATCGGGCCTAAACAAACCTGGGAAAGAAACACTCTTGTCTTTACCGGAACGAATATCGACCTTGGCTTTGTCGTGTTCATCACCGAGTTCACCAACTAGTTCTTCAACTAAATCTTCAAGCGTTACGATTCCTGCTGTGCCACCATACTCATCAACCACAATGGCCAACTGCAGGCCTTTGGATCTCAGGACGCCCATAAGTTTTTCAAGTGAAATAGTTTCTGGAACTCTAAACGGTTCAACCATCAAAGCTGTCGCTGGAACGCTGTTTCGCTTTTCTCTAGGAACTGAAGCAGCTGCTTTCACGTGAACGATTCCGGCAACATCATCACTTGAACCATCAAATACTGGGAATCTTGAGAATCCTGTTTGATCAGATAGATGAATAATGTCTTGAACAGTTGCGGAAGCATCAATTGATGAAACCTTAGTGCGCGGAGTCATCACATCAGCAGCAACTAATTGTGAGAGGGCAAGGGTCTTGGTAATCAGATCTGCAGTTCGCTGTTCAAGGGCACCGAGTGAAGCCGAACGTTTCACCAGTGAACTAAGTTCCTCGGCAGTTCTTGAAGAACTGAGTTCCTCTTTAGGTTCAATGCCAAGGGATCGAACTATGGCATTGCCGGTTCGGTTTAGTAGCCAGATAAGCCAGCTAAAGATAAAGGTGAAAACCACCTGAAAACCAACCACGAGTTTGTTCACCTGTAATGGAAGAGTTAGTGCCAACTTCTTGGGAATGAGTTCACCAACCAGAGTTGAGAAGATGGTGGCTAAAACAAGTGAGATGACAAGAGCAGTGTCATGCAAACCGTTGACCGGTAGCCCTAAAAAGCAAAGCTGGGGTTCTAATAGGGTGGCTAGAGCTGGTTCGGCCAGGAAGCCAGTGAGCATGGTGGTCAAAGTGATGCCCAGCTGAGCACCGGAAAGGTGAGTGCTGGTGCGCTTGAGTGCCCTAATTGAGGCGCTGAGACCCTTTTCTCCCCTGTCTGCTCGACCTTCAAGCTCAGTTCGCTCAAGGTTGATCAGGGAGAATTCGCTGGCAACAAAAATGCCGGTTCCGAGGGTAAGCAGGACCCCTAGGGCAAGTAAGAACCAAGGGTCCATTTAGATAAGGGCCTTCGGGTCGGGATGGTCTGAATCCATAGCATTTTTTAGCATACCCGACCCTAATCTTTACCCAGAGTTTCCTGTGGATAAAATCCTGCAAGGCATAAGCAGGTAGGCTTGTATGGCACTATTCAAGCGGAATTACGAGGTGACGAGTTGTCCAACGACAACCAAGATTTTGGTCAAAATCAGTGGCTAGTTGAAGAAATGTATGGCCAATGGCTTGCAAATCCAGATTCAGTAGACAAAGAATGGCTTCCACTACTGGAGAGTTTCCACCAACAAAAATCAAGTCAGGTAACCCCGACTCCACAAGCTGCTCCAACTGTTCAACCAGTAGTGGCAACTGAACCACCAGCCACCGGATCTATTCCACTGGTTGCTAAGACCACCAGAGTTGAACCTCAACCAACACCTATTCCAGCCCAAGCTCCAGTAGTTTCAGCGCCACAAACTGATGAGCAGGCTGAAGACCAGGTCAACATTCTTAAAGGTATGGCTAAGACACTAGCTGCCAACATGGATGCATCTCTATCTATTCCAACTGCAACAAGTGTTAGAGCAATCCCTGCAAAACTTTTGATTGATAACCGCATTGTCATCAACTCTCACCTAAACAGAACTCGCGGTGGCAAGGTTTCGTTCACCCACATCATCGGATACGCAATTATCCGTGCACTAAAAGAGTTCCCTTCACAGAATGTTTATTACGAAGAAGTTGACGGTAAGCCAGCTGCTGTAACACCCGCAAACATTAACTTTGGTCTAGCGATCGATATCCCTAAACCTGATGGTTCACGTGCTCTTCTAGTTCCAAACATCAAAAAGGCACAGAAACTTAACTTCGCTGAATACTTAAACGCCTACGAAGATCTAGTTAAGCGTGCAAGAGATAACAAGCTAACCGCTGAAGACTTCGCTGGAACAACAGCATCACTAACTAACCCAGGTGGTATTGGAACTGTTCACTCAGTGCCAAGACTAACCAAGGGTCAAGGCTGCATCATCGGTGCCGGTGCTCTAGATTACCCAGCTGAATTCCAGGGCATGAGCGAAGAACACCTAGCCAAGCTTGGTGTTTCAAAGGTCATCACCCTAACCTCAACCTACGATCACAGAGTTATCCAGGGTGCAGGTTCAGGTGAATTCCTAAGAATCATCAACGAACTCCTGCTTGGAGAACGTGGTTTCTACGATGAGATCTTTGCTGACCTGCGTATTCCTTATCAGCCAATCCGCTGGTCAACCGATATTGAACTAAGTGACAGCGAATCTAGAAGCAAAGAAACTAGAGTTCAGGAACTTATCAACGCCTACCGTGTTCGCGGTCACCTAATGGCAGACATCGATCCTCTTGAATACAAGCAGCGCTCACACCCTGACCTAGATGTTCTAACCCATGGCCTTAGCCTTTGGGATCTAGATAGAACCTTCAAGACCGGTGGTTTTGGTGGCAAGTCGAAGATGATGGTTCGCGATGTTCTAAAGATTCTTCGTGACAGCTACTGCCGCACCGTAGGTGTTGAATACATGCACATTCACTCTCCTGAAGAGAGAAAGTGGATGCAAGAAAAGCTAGAGCGTCCTTACGAGAAGCCAACCCGTGAACAGCAACTGAGAATCCTTGAGAAGCTAAACGAAGCCGAAGCTTTCGAAACTTTCTTGCAGACCAAGTTCGTCGGTCAAAAGCGTTTCAGCCTTGAAGGTGGAGAATCAACAATTGCAGCTCTGGATGCAATTCTTCAGGCTGCCGCTGATGCCAACCTGGATGAGGTTGCTATCGGTATGGCTCACCGTGGTCGTCTAAATGTTCTAACGAATATTGCAGGTAAGACTTACGGTCAGGTCTTCAAAGAGTTCGAGGGTAACACAGACACTAAGACTGTTCAGGGTTCTGGAGATGTGAAGTATCACTTAGGAACCTCTGGTGTTTTCACCAGCGCTAAGGGAAATAACACCAAGGTTTACCTTGCCGCTAACCCTTCACACCTTGAAGCTGTAAACCCTGTTCTTGAAGGTATTGTTCGAGCCAAGCTTGATCGCCTAGACAAATCACCTGAAGAAAACCCAGTCCTGCCACTTCTCATCCACGGTGATGCTGCATTCGCCGGTCAAGGTGTGGTTCCTGAAACCCTAAACATGATGAACCTTCGTGGTTATAGAACCGGTGGAACTGTTCATATTGTGATCAACAACCAGGTTGGTTTCACCACTCCTCCGAGCATGTCCCGTTCAACTGTTTATGCAACAGATATTGCTAAGAGCATTCAGGTTCCTATCTTCCACGTGAACGGCGATGACCCTGAAGCTGTGGTTCGTGTTGCTCAGCTTGCTTTTGAATACCGTCAGACATTCAACAAGGATGCGGTTATTGACCTAATTTGTTACCGTCGTCGTGGTCACAACGAAGGTGACGATCCTTCGATGACACAACCGTTGATGTATAACTTGATTGAAGCTAAGCGTTCAGTTAGAACTCTCTATGTTGAATCTCTAGTTGGTCGTGGAGATATAACTCGCGAAGAGTTTGAAGCTTCTAACCTTGACTTCACTACCAAGCTTGAAAATGCCTTCACAGAAGTTCACGAAGCAACCTCTAAGCCGGCTGAATTGCAACAGCGTCCAGTAGGCATTGGAACAACAGCCAGCGATAACCCTGAGATTCAACACGAGAGTGCTGTTTCAAAGGAAGTTGTTGAACTTATCGGTGATGCTCACTCAAACTTGCCGCCTAATTTCAACGTCCACCCTAAGTTGCAACAGCTTCTTGCTAAGCGCGTCGAGATGAGCCGTGAAGGTGGTATCGACTGGGGCTTCGGTGAGCTTATGGCTCTTGGTTCATTGCTGATTGAAGGCGTGAACGTGAGAATGGCTGGCCAGGATTCTCGTCGTGGAACCTTCGTGCAAAGACATGCTGTCTTCCACGATCGCGTTAACGGTCAAGAGTGGATGCCACTTAGAAACCTTGCCGAGAACCAAGCCAAGTTCTATATCTATGACTCACTTTTGAGTGAGTATGCAGCAATGGGCTTTGAGTATGGTTACTCAGTTGAACGCAAAGATGCTCTAGTTCTTTGGGAAGCACAGTTCGGTGATTTCGGTAACGGTGCTCAAACCATCATGGATGAATTCATTTCATCAGCAGAACAAAAGTGGGGTCAGCACTCATCCCTAGTACTACTGCTCCCTCACGGCTACGAAGGTCAGGGACCAGACCACTCGTCTGCCCGTATCGAAAGATACCTGCAGCTCTGTGCTGAAAACAATATGACCGTGGCTCAGCCTTCAACTCCTGCTAACCACTTCCACCTATTGCGCAAGCAGGCATACTCTCGTCCAAGAAGACCGCTGGTTATCTTCACACCTAAATCGATGTTGAGACTAAAGGCAGCTTCATCTGCTGTTTCTGATTTCACTTCTGGTTCATTCAAAGAAGTTATCGACGATGAGCGCGGACTAAACAAGTCTGAGGTCAAGAAGGTTCTGTTCTGTTCAGGTAAGGTCTACTGGGATCTTTTGGCTGAAGCTGAAAAGCGTAACGACACCACAACAGCTATCGTTCGCGTTGAGCAGCTATACCCAACCCCGGTTGATGAAATCAAGGCTGTTTATGCTCAGTATTCAAACGCTGAATTGGTTTGGGTTCAGGATGAACCGGCTAACCAAGGTCCTTGGACATACATCGGTCTATTCCTACCTAAATACATGAACGGTCAGGTTGCCAAGTTAGTTTCACGTCCAGCAAGTGCTTCTCCTGCAACTGGTTCTGCTAAACGTCACGCAGCTGAACAAGCAGACCTAATCGAGCGAGCTTTCAACTAAGACTATGAACGAGCCTAGAAAGAACATCAGAATCGTCATCATCGGTGACGACCTGATTAGTTCTGGCGGAGATCCTAAAGGTCTTGGTTGGGTTGGTCGTATTGTTGCTAAAACACAGAGCGAATTCCCACGGGTTGACTTCTATGCACTACCAACCCCAGAAGTGAACACAGCTCAGCTTGCTGAACAATGGTTGGAAGAAGCAGGGAAACGTTTCTCTGCAGATACCGATAACCGGTTAGTCATTGCACTAAACGCTAACGACATCAATGCCGGAATCTCAATGTCCAGATCAAGATTGAACTTAGCCAACATTCTCGACACTGCTATAAGCAAAGGCGTTCAACCATTTATTGTTAGCCCGATTCCTAGTCGTAACCCACAGTTGAACTATGAGATTGAACACCTATCAGCTGGATTCGAAGATGTTGCAGCCAGAAGATCATTACCTTTTGTTGATGCTTTCCGTCCCCTAGTTGATCACCAAGGTTTCAACACAGAATTGCGAAACTCAACATTTGGAATGCCTGGCCAACAGGGCCACGGCCTTATCGCTTGGCTAGTCCTAAACCAAAACTGGTATGGCTGGTTAGACCTACCAGAACAAGAGTTCTAGAACTCTTCCTTAGCTTCCAATTCTGAACTTTTCAACTCAGCAATGCTTTTATCTATGGCGCTCAGTGTTTCATTGAACTTTATTGACGCCTCTGCCATGTCATTTTCAAGTTGAGAATATGCTCTTTCTACAAGCTCTTCGGTGCTAACTCTGTTCAGGCTTGATGAACTAATGAATGAACTGATCTGAAGTTCAATTGCATATTCTCCCGCGCAGGTAACGCAATCTTTTAGGTGGTCATTGATCGCAGTCTTTAGCTCATCATCAACTTCTTGAGCCAGATAATCGTAGACCTTCTCTTTTGCGTCTTTACAGGTAACTTCGCTCATTTTTACTTTTCCTTCTTCTTACCGGTAATGCCGTGTTCAGCGGCCAAATCTTTGAGCACCACACGCAGATCCTCACGTCCACGTGAGACTCGGGTAGAAACAGTGTTGATTGGAATATCTAGGATTTTAGAAATCTCGATGTAGGTATATCCCTCGACAATGTTCAGTCTTATCACTTCAGCAAACGCTGGGTTTAGTTGTGCGATTGCATCATTAATAATTGCTATTTCCTCTTCGGACATGAGCTGCGCCTCAAGAGACATAACTTCGCCGCCTGGGTTTTTGATGTTCGCAAGCAAATCGAACTCTTCGCCATCTTCGTTTGTAGGAGAGATTTCCGCTTCGTTCATTTGCTGTTTCTTGGCTTTCTGAGCCAGGGTTTTTGCATGGTTCTCGGCAATTTTACTTAGCCAAGGCTTAATGGTCTTGCCCATGTCTGTGTAGGTGTGCTGAGACTTTATTGCCTTTGCTACGACCTCAACAAAGAGATCTTCTGGGTTGATTTTGACCCCGATTTTTATTCCCTGCAAGTACGCTTCATAGCTGCACTTTCTGCGTAGCCATTCCTTCTCAGCCGAGATCAATAGCTCCATCGGCGTGGTTGGGATTCTTTTATCGGTCATTGGTTCGTAGTCTACGCTTCCCTCAAGAGTGGTAATAGAGCGGTAGTTGTGGCGTTTAGCCTTAGGTGCATTAGAAGTGAGTGTAATAGAAATAAGTACCAACCCCTTTCAAAGGTTTCGATAGCAAGCTGGTCCTGAGACCAGTTTTTTATTGTCGCTAGGATATAACTAATGAATGAGCAAAATTATTCCCAACCGGCACAAAAGAGTTGGTTAGCGCCAACAATTAGCCATGCCGTATCGGGAACAGTCTCACTTCCAGGATCTAAATCCCTAACTAACCGAGAATTAGTCCTTTCAGCACTAGCTGCTAGTCCTTCGACACTTGTTGCTCCCCTGGAATCCAGGGATTCCTTCCTCATGATTGGGTCCCTAGTTAACCTAGGAACCCAAATCAAACGAAAGGACAACAACATCCTTATTTTCCCAGCAACCACTGACATGGACTTAAATGCCCAGATTGACTGTGGTTTAGCGGGGACAGTAATGCGCTTTGTTCCGCCTATGGCTGCTCTTTTCAAGGGAACCATCACTTTTGACGGGGATAAAGAAGCTCGCCTCAGACCCATGAAAACCACCATAGATTCCCTAAGGAAACTGGGTGTCGTAGTCGAAGATGAAGCCCGTGGCACACTCCCCTTCACCATCACTTCA
>Ga0114963_10000388_pt1 | contig 29405 bp, 31 predicted proteins | sample C_131016_EF_Meta_FD_87019 | JGI IMG/M metagenome (GOLD analysis project Ga0114963, IMG submission 87019) | Freshwater microbial communities from Lake Croche, Canada to study carbon cycling - C_131016_EF_MetaG | ecosystem: Environmental > Aquatic > Freshwater > Lake | place: Lake Croche, Canada... | reverse complement strand
GGGAGAGAGCGGTACCGTCGATGAACGTGGCGGCGTAGTACATTGCGGCGATCAGCTGCGCCGCACGGAGGGAGGGAGGAACGAGGAGGAGTGGTGAACAAGGAGGAGGGAGGAGTGGTGGAGGGAGGAACGAGGAGAAAGACGAGGTGGTAGATTTGCGAAAGTTTATCATTACCGAGTTTATCATTACCAACGACGCAACAGATTTCTTAAAAAACGAGGCAATCCACGAGGTCTTTGAGGAGAAAAACTTTGGCGACATATCAGCAAAGAAAATTGGTATTGAATTGAAAGCGATTGGATTAAAGAACTTACCGAGAAAAGGTGGAGCGAGAGGGTGGTGGGGGATACAGAACAAACCCAAAGAATATACTGACGAACAAGGAAACCCTATTGATAACCTATAATGTATGTTTATACCAAATTGTCCTCTATGTAATATAATAATAAAAAATTACTATACTACCTACTATACTTTATACCTTTTTTTTCTCCTTGACGGATTGACGGATAAACCCTTGACATATAGGTTTAGAAAGTCTGCCTATACGGGAACTTTTGGATTTTGTTTTTGTCAGCAAAAAAAAAATCGGGGAGTGGTTTTCTTGGAAAAGGTTTTTGAAACGGTGTTTTTAGCGTCCCGTCCCGTCAATCCGTCCTCACCTACCAAAAGTGTATAAAGGGCATAATTGTTTTTTGTAAAAATCCAAATAAAAATCTCTTGCTTAATTATATAATGCCATTCACCGAAGAAGATTTCGCAAAATACTCCCAGCAACTATCCGTTATAATAATGGTTCGCCTCCGCAAACACCCTCTCACCCCTTTCAGCGGTTTAGCAAACGGAGAGAAGAGAAAGTTTAATAGAGTAATGAACGAGTATATCCAAAGTTTAGGCGAAGATTGGGAAACGAAACTGATTACAGATTTTAACCAAACTTGTGACGAAGACCTATTCACCGACAGTTTCAAACCCGAAGTCCTCCCAGTTTCGCAAAGAGAAGGGACAAAGGAATTGCTATTGACAGAGGAGCAACTGACTTTTGTAGATAGTGTGGAGCACGCCAAATTAATGGCAAATATAGTGTAGGGGACTACGCCCTTTTTGGTGTCGCCCTTTTTTTAAAAGGGTGAAAAGGGGACATTATTTTCTCCGTCAATAATATAGTATGTATCCGCCTCGCAAGAACCCGACAGACGCAGACAAGTATAGACAGCAATACTTAAACGCTTTGCGACTACAAGCGTCCAACAATCAGTTGAATGCCAACGCTAATATGATTTTGAAACAGACGGGAGCGACCCCGACGAAACCGACGGATTTTAGAACAACCACAGAGAGATACGCCGATTTAGAAGGTATGAGAATATTATTGGAAACCCAATTGAGAGGTTTGACTGACGGCACAAGTGCCTCGCAAATCTCCCACGAATTAACACCCACAGAGTTAAAGTTTGCTCTCGGGGCGTTCCCGACGATTAAGGAATATTTCAGCACCAAATACGCACTCGGCGTCCCCGCCCCAGTAGCGGTTAATTATATAAGACGCCTCCTCGCAAAGGAGAGGGTTACACAAGGGGTAGAGTTTGGACTACAACAAGGCACGGGTGTTGATATTTTGCTATCGTCCCAGCAAATCTTAAACCATATGCCGACACACGCACAGATAGAAGAATTGTTACAATTTATAAGACGGTTCAATACCCCTCCCGCAAGTAGTAGCGGAAGTAGTAGCGGAAGTAGTAGCGGAAGTAGTAGCGGTGTCAGTGATTTAAGCAGTGTAATCAGTAGCGTAGAGAGTGATTTAGAAAGCATAAGGAGTATGTTACCGAGCGAGAGTGATTTATCGCATTTAGACAGTTTGAATGCCGAACAAAGCGACCCGATTTTTAGAGAGTTGGACGAATTATTGGCGAGCATACCCACCGCAGAGCAATTTGAGGAATACAGAAGGAGTTTGGAGGTTGCGAGTAGCGACCCGAGAGCGAGTGAAAGGGAGTTAATGAGTATGGACGAGCAACTCCGTCAAAATCCCGAAACAGTCCAAGACGCAAGACAACTAATAAGTTTAATCCGTAGTTCTCGTAGCGAACCCGAAGACGAACAAATGAGCGAAATATCCGCAGAAACGACAGCACCAGCGGTTTCGTCAATTGCCCTAACGGATTGGTCTAACGGTAGCGGAAACCCCACATTTTCAGTAGTAAGAAAACAGCAAATCTTACAAGCGTGGTGGGAGCAACATAGGGACGAAGTTTTGATTGATAGCAGAGGCGTAGCACACCATTACGGTGACAAATTGCCACGCTCACACTCGCAATTAGACACTCTACATTCCTATGCGGTTAATGTTGAAAAGCGAGGTTCCAAAGCACCGATAGCAGAAGTAAGCGTAGAGGGTCACGGTATTAAGGGAAGGGGTTTCGCAAAGGCGACCGCCAAAAGAGTGAGAGTTCGCAAAGACCGTTTGAAGGACTTGATAGAGGGCGAGGTGGAGAAACCGAAACCGTTTATCCCATTTGGGCGTTTCGTCATACACCGCTATGATTTGGATAACGGCAAACTGAATATGAAGACACCCAAAGGGGGCGTTATTGTTAAGTTGCCCTCGCAAAAGATATCACAAGGGTTAGCGTCGGTATTAAAGACAATAGGCAAAGGTATTTTACCCGACTACGATAAGGTGAATGGTTTGCGGGACGAGGACAAAGAAATCCTCCACAAGGTAATATCGCATTCTCGTTTGACAGACAAAGTGAGCGTCCCCACGCCGAAGAGCAAAACCGAAGAAGAGCAAATGGCGGATAGATTTGATATATTGAAGGGCGAAATTGTTGCTGGAAATGACAACCCTAAAATCGTCAAGGAATTGAAAGTGCTACTAATGAAACTGATTAATATGGGTAGGATACCTCGCAAAGAGGCACACGATATATTAACAGATTTAGCAAGTATAGGTATTTGAATTATTTTCTCCGCAGAGAGTATAAATGAGTAGTTATAATTTACCCGAAGGCGACATAGCGATTTGGAAGGTAGGTCACTCACATATTTCAAACGACATTCCGCAAATGAGAAGCGGGGGTTTCCAACCGCCTTTTATTGCGGGAGGCAATCAAGTAGGTTATTATTTAGGCGTAAAGTCAAACAACATTACGGCATTAACTCCTTGTAGTAGTTGTATGTCGCCATATCAAGAGGTTAAAAAGAAAATTAAGAAAAGTTCTAAATAATAAAATATAATCTCATAATATATCATAATGGTTGCCACAATAGTGTTAAACGGAAGCAATTTAATTAACTCGGGTAACGGTAACAATACCTTCGTGTATAATTTTCCCAATTCGGTATCATTTCCCCACCACGAAATAGCAGTCCAATCGGTTTCAATTTATTATAGTTGGGCGAATATAAATAATACTTCTCTCTCTAATAATATTTTTACATATACTTGGAAAGTCGGGACAACCGTTACTACATATACCGTCACAATCCCAACGGGTTTATACGAAATTGCGTCAATCAACTCATATTTACAGTTTGTAATGATTAGCAACGGTCATTACCTTATCAACTCTGCGGGGTCAAATGTTTATTACGCTGAAATGGTGGTTAATCCAAACCTTTACGCAATTCAAGTCAATACATTTCCAATCCCCACAAGTTTGCCGAGTGGATATACAGCACCGAGCGGATTTGCGGGGTATCCAACTGGGACTGGTTACCACCCTATCCTAACCTTTCCCGCAAACTTTAACAAGATTGTCGGTTTCACCGCTGGTTTCGCAACTACGGGAAGTGGAACGAGCAATTACTCGGTGCTTTCTACTACCGCCCCGCAAGTCCAACCCAACGCAAATGTTTATTTAGCGGTTTCAAACATATCCAACCCATACGCCACACCGAACAGTATTATTTTTGCTATTGCCCCGAGTGTAGCATTTGGAAGTCAAATTACGGAATTGCCCCCGCAATTCGCTTGGAACAAGTTGTTAAACGGAACATACACGCAAATCCGCTTACAGATTTTAGGAAGTGATTACAACCCCTTACCAATTTTAGACCCCAATATCACCATAGTTTTGGTAATCCGCAATACAAAAGAGGCAGTAGATAGTCTATCCAGTCTTTTGGGTGGCGGTAAATCGTAAAAATAAATCTCTCACTTAATTATATAAGAATAATGGATAGTAGCGATTTGACCGAACAGTATTTAGACAAACTCTATGAGGACTTCCACAAGGAGCAAATGCGACTAATGACCTCTTTAAAGAACGCCCAGTTCCCCGCAGAGAACCCCAAGAAAGAGCAAGAAACCCAAAGGCAGTTATCATTTTTAAACACGATAATGATTAACACCCTCCGTTTGCGAAACCTCCGCAAGGAGATATTATTTAGGGGTAACCTCGCATAAAATAAAATCTCCGCAAATAGTATAAGAATGGTTCATAGACGCAGTCCTAATATTTGTGTAGCGGGTCGCCTTCACCGTCCTATGTTAGCAAAGGGTATGGGTTCTGTTTTATTAAACAAGGGTGGAGCGGGTAGTGGTTCTGCTTATCCCTCCGTTGAGGAATACAAGGATACTACGGGTAGAGGTTTAGGCGGAAAACTTACCGACAAACTATCCAAACTAATTGTCAAACCCGTAATGAAGAAACCGAAGAACATTTCTTTTGATATGTAGTGTAGGGGACTTCGCCCCCTTACGAACCCCCACCCCCCCACCTAATTTAGGAGTATGGGTTCAAAAGGGAACGACGAGTTCCCTTTATTTAAAGTATAATACCCCAAAATAATTTTCTTTGGGTATTATATAATATGAGTGCCGACACGCTTGTTTTTGATATGTCTTCGCAGAGCGAGGGGTCACCCGAAGTTTTTGTTAAAAAGGATTGGTTGTCTATTTTAGACAATCAAAATCAGTCCTATATCGGTAACCAGTCGGTTATTGATACCTCGCAACTCGCAAACAGTAACAAATATATGAATTACCGTGAGGCATATTTATCTGTGCCTTTGCTTTTAACCCTCACCAACACCACAAATACCGTTGCTTTTGCCCCCAATACTACTACAACTTCCGCCGATTATGTTATGGGTCTTCGCAACTGGTATGGTTCAGTTATTCACTCCTTCACAATTGATTACAACGGAACTACTATCGTCCAGCAAACTCCCTATTGCTCTATGTGGAACACATTTAAACTAATGACCTCCCTATCACTTACCGACCTACAAACGCAAGGTGCTAAAATCGGTTTCTTCCCCGATACTCCTACTTCGGTTCAATATATTAGTGCCAATACTGGTTACGAGGCAACTGGCACAAATCTTAACCAAAACTATTTCGTAGCACCGACCGTTAGTGGTGCTTTTGCGGGAGGCACAGAACTAAACGAGGGTCTTTTCAAACGCCAATTGGTTTGGGCGTTAGACCCAGCGGGAGCAGTAGGAAGTGACGGCACAGCATATTCCGCTCTCATTTCTACCGCAAATCTCAATTTGTCATACCGCTCATACATTTTCAACAAGGTGAATGGTGTTGCTTCAACAAGCACGGGTGTCTGTCAAGTCGCCATTACTGCTACCATAATGTTGAAACACATTCATTCTTTCTTTGAGAGAGTGCCTCTATTAAAGGGTGTCTTTATGAAAATGACTATGAACTTGAACCAGTCTTCCGTCACATTTACTACCGCTTCTGCTGGTTCGGGTTCAACAACCAACGCCACATTTAACACCGTTTCGGTTCAATCCCCTCTTGGTGGCGTTTCCTCAATAATGATTGCTTCGGGTTTAGCACTCAACGGTTCGGCAAGATTGTCCGCTCAAACTTATATCGCCTCCCTTGCGGTTGGTGGTAAAGTTCTCAACACCACCCAAACTTCCCTCACAAATGCTCCTTCCAACTCTCCTCTCTCGCAAAGTATCCAGTTGATTGTCCCCGCCTATACATACAACCCCGTTTTTGAAACCGCTTACCTTTCCAGTCCTATTAAAAAGATTGTCTATACCGATATTTACCAATACCAAATCGTCAATCAAATCACCAGCGGTCAAGTCTTTAACAATCTCATTACAAACGGTATTGCCAACATTAAGAGCGTTTTGGTGTTGCCCTTTTACCAAGCAAGTTCCAATCAAGGTCTTATCCCCTATCAATCCCCTTTTGAACCTACTGGTTCGGGCACAACCTCTCCTTTCTGCTATTTGGGTAACTTCAATATCCAAGTTTCGGGACAGAACGCCATTTACAATACCGAAAAATATACTTACGAACAGTTCAACAACCAACTTTACGGTTACAACGGTGTTAATGGAGGTATGACAGACGGTTTGACAAGTGGTTTGGTAGGTCAAGTGGAGTTTGAATGGTGCTACAATTATTATTATGTGGATTGCGGGCGTATGTTACCCGTAGAGCAGTCCGTCCCGAAATCGGTGAATGTGATAGGACAGAACTTCTCGGGTAAAGACATTAACCTTTTTGTCTTTATTGAGTATGGAGTTGAAGTCAGTGTAGATATATTAACGGGAGCACGGGTTTAGGCATTATCTCGTTTTTAAGTTTTTCCCATTAGAATTATTATCTCCGCAAAGTATATAATGGAAGGTCTTTCAGTAAAGAAATTGTCCGCCAAGAGTTTAGCAAAACTGAAACGGGGTCACAAAGTCCGTTTAATGAAAGGCGAAGGTTCTACTATTTGTGTATCTCCGCAAAACTTCAACTCTATTACCCGTAGTTTCGCAAGGGGCAAAGGTATTAATATGAGTATGTCGCCCGAAGAAATCGCACACAATCACGGCAAAGGTTTGTTTGATAGTTTGAAGAAGGGTGTTTCCAAAGTAGGTAAAGTTCTTGCCCCAGTCGCCGAAAAAGTGGGTAAAATAGCACTTGATAAAGCAACAGAGCACGGCACTAAATATGTTGAAAAACAGATTGATAAGCACCTTGCGGGAGAGGGAATGCGTCCCTCGCAAAGAGCGGGTGCTATTGATACCGACCTACTTGAAAAAATAAATGAATTGACGGGTCAAAAGTTAGGAGCATTAGCAAAGTCCAATTTAGTTCAGTCGGGAGCAAGAATGTTGCGAAGTAATATGGAGCGGGCATTTACAAACGGTCTTCACTCTATACCAACGGGGTCGGGACTATTTGCGTCGCCAAGTGGAGGTGAAGGTATCCACCCTCGTCACCATTTAGCACACCACTCCCGCAAAATGATAGAGCGTTCGTCCATAGGAGCGAGTGGAAACCTATTGGGAATGCCACCAGCACTAATGTCGCAACCATATTCCGCAAACTTCCAATTTGCCTCTCGTTTGCCACCCGCCTATGCCAACCAAATAAAAATGGGGGGTATGGGTTTGTATTAGACGCTTGACGGATTGACGGATTAAACCTTGACAGATTGAGTTTCAAAACCGTTTCCAGTAAATCCATATATAGATTTTATTTTTTGTTACAAAAAACAAAATCCAAGAGTTCCCGTATAGGCAGACTTTTGAAACCCTATCCGTCAAGGGTTTATCCGTCAATCCGTCAAGAGGAACTTTTATATATATACAGTTTTGGTATAAAGACAATATTATATATTATTATATAAAAAATGACTGATTGTAGAGAAACGCTTGATTGGATAATAAGAGAGGCAATTTTGAAAGAACGGTTTTACAAAATTGGTGGTTTAGATTTTGAGAGTTTTAGAACTCTACTTAATATTGAAATAAGAGATACGGGAGAATTACACCCAACCGACAGAGCGAAGTTGTATGCTTATAAAATCAGTTGTTATAAAAAAATTGTAGAACGATATGAAAAAGAATTAGACAATCTCAATCTTAATTAATCAATCTCAATCCTCTTTAACATAGGTTTTCAACATATTAGAAGACGACCCCATATCGCTCATAGTGTTGGCAATCTCCTTATTTTGGTTCAAGGTGTCGCCGTATTTGTCCGTTAAATAGGTATGTCGTAATTGATTAACTCCCACTTTTTTGCCGTCAAATAGGCGGTTAAGTCTTTGATTAAGTTTAACAGAAGTCAAAGGGTTCATATTGGTGTCAAACAATAGGTAGTCGGTTGGATTTATCTTAATCCATTTAGCGAGTATATTTTTCAAAACAATCGGTATTTTTACGACTTGTTCGCCATAGCATTTGGAGGTCTTATACGAGTTGAATACCAAGTCCGTTTTGCGGAGGTAGTTATCAGTAGAAGGCGAAACCGCTTTGATTTTGAAGTCGCAAAAATCCTTCGCTCTGCGGGGTGCGATAAAAACGCCTCCTAATAGTGACATAATGATAAAGGATTGTATTTCTTGTAGGTCGCTTTGTGTGTAGTGTTTTTTTTTATAAATGAGGTCGGCGTTTCGTTTCAGTTTCTCCCAAAGTTCTTTTATTTCGCCACCCTCAACCCAACTCTCTTTTTGGTTGTCGGTCTTTTCTTGTTTGCCGATTTCGTGGTTGTATTCCTTAATATCCTCTAACATTTGCTCTCGGTATTTCTTATTGTCGGTAATAATGACGAGGGCAGACAAAATAGTCTTTCTCTTGTTTGCGGGGAGGTCTTTTAGGAAGTGTAAGATTTTGTCGGTTTCGCCGAACTTTCCTAAATCAACTTCACCAGCACCAAATACTTTTTTATAGAGGTTGCTTAAAATAGAATTGTAAGTGGTTATACTACTTGCGGAGAGATTGGGTCGTTTATCTTTGATTGCTTCTTTTAGCGACATTCGTATATAATTAAGAGATATATTTTTTAAATCTTATTTAGGCGAATTAATGCGTTTATTAAGGAAAATATTAATATTCGTCTAATATATAAATGAGTATTAATACAAACAACCTTGTTGTGAATGGTTTGATTTCAAATGTGATTGATAGTGCTGGTAATGGTTTAACAATATTGAATGCCGACCTACTGTTTGGGTTATCTGCGGAGGAGAAAGTGATTAACAAATTGAGTGTGAAGTTTAATGAACCGATTAAGAAAACGGAAGAACAGTATTGCCGATACGACGCTGTTGGAGAGAGCGGAACTAAATATGAGATTAAGACCCGAAGAAATAAAATGTTTGCGTTTCCCGACACCATAATACCGCTCCACAAAGCGAGTGTGACTGGTAGGTTGGTGTTTGTGTTTAACTTCACGGATAAACTTGCTTACATAGAATATAATGAAACCAAGTTTAGAGAGTTTAAAGTTAGTAATATTTCTGCTATACGCAAAGGCGGTGTTAGAACGAGCATACCACATTTTCATATTCCAATTAACCAACTTACAGTCTTGGATATATAATTGGTATAAACAATTTAAAGACAACTCATTAGATAATGTAAGTAAGATAGAATGACCGACAATACCGATAGTGAAACCTTATCCTCAACCCTTCCTCAAAAAGGACAAATATTAGGAGCGTTGTTTTGTGCTACGCAACCACCTCCGCAAGACAATACCGATAGTGAAACCGTATCCTCAATCCCCGATTATACAATTGAATTGTGCGACATTTGCGATAAATCGTTTGCGTTCTACGGGTTAATATGTAATATGAAAATCTGTAATAAGTGCTACAAAAGACGCCTTTGTGTCTTGTGTGGCGATTTCATTAAATATTGGGGCAACAGTCCCGCACCATTAAGGAAGCGTGGTCGTTGTTGCGACCGTTGTAATACGGACAAGGTAATACCCGAGCGTTTAAAATTAATTGCCAAACATTAAAAATCTCCGTTGAAATCAAAAATATCTCCTTTGTTAGTTTTATTTGCCAAAGCATATTCGCTCACACGGGTTTCAAAAAAATTAGATTTCCGCTGGATACTGATTGCCTCCATAAAATTAAAAGGACAACTGACCCCCCAAATCTTCTTACACCCTAACTGAACGCAAACCCTATCTGCTACGAATTGTATATATTTAGTCATAAGGTCGCTATTCATACCGATAAGGCGACAAGGTAGTGCCTCGCAAATGAACTCGGTTTCAATCTCAACCGCCTCTTTGATAATAGAATGTATTTCAGTTTGATTTAATTTGTTATTGAGTTTTTCATACAACGCAATACCAAACTCCGTATGTAACGCCTCGTCCCGACTAATGAGTTCATTTGAGAAGCATAGTCCCGCAAGTAGGTTTCTTGTGCGAAACCAGTAGATAGCACAGAACGCTCCCGAAAAATGTATTCCCTCAACGCATATAAAGGCGACAAGTCGCTTTGCGAAACTGTCCTCTGTCTGTATATGTTTTTTAACCCAGTCTGCCTTCTTGCGAACGCACGGGTAGTTTTCAATAGCATTAAAGAGTTTGTGTTGTTCTGTGCTGTCTTTAATATAAGCGTCAATTAGGTTGGCGTATGTTTCTTGGTGTATGCCCTCAATTGCCATTTGGAAACCATAGAATAATCTTGCCTCACTATTTTGGACTTCGCCCATAAAACGCAAACAAATGTTCTCATTAATTAACCCGTCCATACACGCAAAGAAGGCAAGTATCAAAGATATAAAATGTTTTTCGTCGGCGGTCAGTTTCGCCCAATCATTAGTGTCCTTACTTAAATCAACTTCGTCACTCGTCCAAAAACAAGCAACCGCTCTCTTATACATTTCCATAAGGTCGGGATACAATACGGGTAAAACAACAAAGCGTTTGTCGTCGGGAGTTAAAAGCGGTTCGGTCTTTTTGAGATTGATTAAATAGTTGTAACTCATTTATATAACCGCAGAAAAGAACCTAAACTGTCTGCCGAACAAGGGCGGAGGACAAAAAGGTATAAATACTCCGCAAAGACGCTATAATATGATAGTTAAGCGTGGAATTAATGTATATATTATAATATAATAGTATAGAGAGTGCTATATAAAAATATTTTTATATAGCAAACCCTTTATATCCATATTATAATACGACTATTAAGCATTAGATTAACTTTTATTTAATACTTAATTATGATATTATCTTTATACCAATTTGTCCTCCGCTCTATTTCTTCTTGCGGATACTCGCCATATACGCTTTTGCTTCGGGACTACCCTTCGCAAAGCGACCCTTGCGAGGTTTCTTCATTCCTCTTCCCGTTGGTGGAGAATATTGGTTGCCAGTAATAGCGTGTGCTATATCTTCACCTATGTCAGCGGGATTGACACCTAACACCGCCTTGAATGGTGTTCCAATTGTGTGGAAAGCATTACGAGTTCCGTTTAAGAAATCCCATATATCGCCTCCGTGTAGGTTGCCACCTTGCGACGGGTCTGTAACTGGACTGCGACTTGGAGGAGCGGGTATAGCACCACCACTCATTAGGTAATGAATGCCAGCGTCCGCAAGGTGAGGTAATATTGCCTCACCCACTCTGCCTAATGTATCAAAGAAACTGCCACCGTGTAACCGTCTGCCGTGTTTATGGATTTCCTCATTTAAATCGTGACCGTCCAAACCCAGTCCTAATAAATGGCGACCTACTCCAAACAACATATCTAACAAATCGCCTCCGTGTGGGTGGGGTTGAGCGTATAGACCGACACCTAACAAATGACGACCTACCCCAAATAGCGTGTCAAGGAAATCTCCTCCCCGCAAACCGACACCTAATAAGTGCCTACCAGTATGGTATAAATCGTCTATTAGGTCGCCTCCCGTTGAGCGTAACATATTTGGGTGTAACGGATTTGCGACACCGTTTAATACATTATGAACTCCTAAATTGGATAATAATGCGGGGTGTCCTAAACTTGCTAATGATAATTGTTGTGGAATGCCGATTTGTGATAAATCGTATGCTCCGCCTTTCATATGAATTGGTCTTCTCATTATATATTGCGTAAAGATTATTTTTTGTGTAATAGAACATTCAAATAAAAACTCGCTCTCCTAAATGTTGTGTGTGAGAAATGCTTGGGGTGTGTGACTATCATACTTGCGAAACCGTGTAAGTCCTTTATGTGACTATGAGGATTTGTTTGTCTAAATCTCTTGAACTGATTTGTGAAACTGCCCCACTTCATATCGTCAAAATCTATACGGTTGCTTTGCGGAAGACCGAAACCGCTTTGCGAAGTGCGAGGGGTTAAATCATATTCCTCACCTAATTCGTAATTGCTTCTTGCGGAGGTAGGAGGACTATGTTGTCTTGGTAATTGATTAAAATGAAGAAGGTTTATATTTGGTTGTATTCTACGAAGGTAATTTGCTGTATTATAGTTCTCTATGTCTTGCCCGTTTCCGTAATATGGATATGCGTGCGGTGCTTCGTCTTCATACGGAACTACATTATTCGCTTCATATACTACTGGTTGCCCTATTGCTTCGGGAACTGGTGGTGCTACTCTTGCGTTTTGACCTCTTATGCGTCTTATAAAATTGAGGAAATCCTCTTTAAAACCCAATCCCTCCAAATTACTGATTTGGTGCTCCAATAATGGGTTGCTGGTTTTACTCTCTAACACCCTTGCGGAGTTACCTTGTTGTAGTCCCCGCAAAACGGATACGGGGTCACCACTCGTCTTAATGTCTATTTGGTTCTCGGGAACTTTATAAAATATATCATTCGCATTTACGGGTTTATTCAGCGTTATTATTTGTTTGCCTTTCTTACCGAACTTTTCGGCGTGTATCGCACCTTTGGAGTGACCTATTGTGGTAAGGTTTTCTGTTCCGTATTTCTGTTCTGCCTTACGCTGGGTATCCTCCGCCGTTTTAAAATGACTACCCGATTTATTATTTAAACCGTATTGGAGGTTCTCTACCCAATCTTGTGCGTCTTGCGAACCCCTATGAACTACTACTGGTTGCTTCTTTGCGGAGTGATAATACACTTGGGTTATTGGGTTTGATAAATCCCTATCCACTTTGTAGTCACCGTAATCACTCAAACCACTCTCGTATGATTTGTTTAGTAGGTCTTTTAATTCGCTGTCTTCTAATGTCTGTGCGGGGTTTCGTCTTGCTTTCTCCTCTTTGGATTTCGGCGTTACAAATTGCTTGATTTTGTCAAATAAACCGCTTCCATTCTTGTCTTTTTCGCTGTCGCTGTCACTTCCCAAATCGTCGCTTCCTCCGTCGCTTGAACTCTCGCTTTCGCTTTCGCATTTTAAACCTTTGCCTTTTTTTTTATGATAAATTACTACCGTGCCTCTGTCTTCGTCTTCCTTTGGGACTATTCCAAACTTCTTTATCGCCTTTATTACTGACCTCTCGGGTATCAACCTATCCTCTTCTTCGTCGTATTTATACGCTCCTATTTCTGTTAAAAAATGTTGGGTATATCTTTGTAATTGGACTGGGATTTTTTGGTTATTACTTTCCCACGCTAATTTAACCCACCTATTAGTTAATTGTCTGTCGGGAGTTATTGGGTCGTCGGGGTTTTTTAGTATATGGTCTAAAACTTCTCTTACGGCACTTTGTAAATCGTTCATAAATAGGACTGTGTCGTTATCTGTATCCATACCAAATAACTCCTTCGGGAAATACCCAACAGCACCAGCATACCAATATTTTTCGGGATTTCTCTTACCTTTTTTGTAATCTATTCGGTTATCACTTAAAATATTAACTATATCCTCAAAATCGTATTCCTCCGCCAATTCCATATATTTGTCGTCTTCGTCTTTGCTACTTGTGGAACTATCCTCGCTTTCTATTGAACTCTCACTACTACTTCTTGCTCTTGCGGAACTCTTGGCGAGAGAAGGCAACGAAGGTAAAGAAGGCAAACTCCTTGTGGAATTACTCTTTGCGGAACTCTTTGTGGAACTCTTGTTACTTAAACTTGGTGGTGGTGAAGGAGGTGGCGAAGGAGGTGGTGAAGGCGGTTTCGGTTTCGCTCTTGCTTTCGCTATCGTCGCATTCTTGCGGTAGGTCTTTGTATTTGGGTCTTCTGTTAAACCTTGCTTTCGGGCATTCTTATAAAGTGTCGCTGGAAACCCTCTTGGTTTATTCTTGAACTTATAATCCGTTTCACTTCCGTTTTTAACACTTTTGTAAAAATCCACTATCCGTTTTCGGTCTTTAACACTAAAATCGCTTAAATGTGGGAGGTTTCGCACTCCGCCAGTAGTGGTTTGTATTTTTAAATCTTCTACATTCTTTCTTTTTAATCCTATTGATTTTTCACCTCCTCTTGTTGCTAAATTGCGAACCTCTGTCAAAGGATTTACTAATTTCCAACCTTTTTTTGTGGGGGTTATAAAAAATGGGGGCATTTCCAATTCCGCCTCTCCTATTTGCGGTAGAGGGACTTTGGCGTTATCTGTGTATCTGTTGTTTTCTAAAAACTCGTCTGCTACTGCTCCCTTACCAGTTAATTCCTTTATATCAAATGTTATATTCGGCATTATATAATACTATACTATTATTATTTTCAAAGACTAATTTATTGATTTGACGGATTGACGGATAGACACTGGACGGATAGAGTTTAGAAAGTCTGCCTATACGGGAACTCTTGGATTTTGTTTTTTGTAACAAAAAATAAAATCCGTATATGGATTTACTGGAAACGGTTTTGAAACTCAATCTGTCAAGGTTTAATCCGTCAATCTGTCAAGTCCATTATAAATCGGTGTCCTCGCTAACAATATGTTTTGGGTCTGCTGGGGCACTCCACCCCTCACCTACTTCAATGGGTTTCCTTTTTGTCGGGTCGGCACTACGGAAGAAATGTTTTAACACCCATTCGTTTTTCAAATGGTCGGTTGATTTGGATAAATCCTCAAACAAATCGGTAAAGTGTTCGCAATCGCTATATAGGTCTTTGGTGCGGTTCTCGTAGGAGTTTATATAGTGGAGGAATGCCAAACAATACCACCCGCAAGCGGAGTTCATTAGCGACTGAATGTCCTTCGTATTATACGGTATGTGACCTCCTCCGCAAAAGTCGGTTACTACTTGCGGGGGTGGTTGCCCGAAACTGTCAAAATAAATCGGTTGCGTTTTACCGTTGGGGTGTTTATTCACTTGGAAACAAGTATAGTGCGAACCCTCGTTTCGTTTCCCGTCTTCGTCAAACTCATTCTCCATATTAATAATATAAGACTTGCCGTATTGTAGTTTCTTCTTTGCGAGGCGGTCTTTGAAATCGCAAAATGTTAGCGGTATATCCATTCTCTCTGCTAAATCAAAAATCTGCGTATCAGTCAGCATTATTATATAATTAAGCGGAGATTTTATTTTGCCTAAACAAACAACAAAAATACCTTTTCCACCACGACGGTTTCACCTTCTTATAAATTGCGTCTAATAGGACTTGCGGGTATTCTTCACTCGTTCCTTCCAGCATACATTACCATAATAAATTATCGGCGAACCAACCCCGACTTCCTTTAATATGTCTATCCTTCTCGTGCCTCTGTTTATATAACTGTCTTCTCCGCAAAGCGTAGTCTAAACCACGCTCCTCCTTGTAATGCGGGAAATCGCTATACGAAGGGTCACCTATATAGCATAGAAAAACGCCGTCTTTATCATACACCTCTATTTTATATTTCGGGTTATCACTCGGGAACACTTGAACTCCTAACCGTTTCGCCTTTTCGTATGTATAGGGTAGTATTTTGTATTTAGTGAAACCGCCACCGTCGTTTTGGGGTCGCCCTTTTTTAAAGGGTGAGAGGTTCGCCGAACCCTTTATCTCTTGCTTCAACTTTATCTGCTCCTTTGCTTGCTTTGGGTCTATCTCACTCGCAGTCAAAGGCGTCTTTGCGGACACCCGTTTAAATGGGCGATATACTGGATATTTTTTACCACCTATATCACCCCAATCTTCCTTAAACCACCTTTCTAAATCTTTCGGTTTATTATCGTCTTTGTAGCGACCACCCCTTTGTTTGTATGTCTTCACTATCCACCCCGATTTATAGGCAGAGGGTTTTGTATATATTTCGTCCGCCTCTTTGCGAACCTTATTGTAAAGTTGTTGGTCTAATATAATAGGCATTCCTATATATTATCGGTATTTTTATTTGAGTGAATTGCCGTTAATTCAAACTCCTTCTCCTCCGTTACGGTATCTCTAACTACCGTCATACAACAACAAGTCACTTCTTTACATTTGCTCTTATATGCCATTCTTGCTAAACCTAAAATTAATCCCACACAAGTCGTCACCAGCAGACTATAAAACACCTCACTCAATTCACCCATATCTACTATTTGCGGAGATTATTATTCCTCGTTTTGCGGGGCGGGGGGTGCTTTGGTAAGTCCCAATTTGCCTAAAACCCATTCAATCAACCAACTGTCCTCCAACCACAAGGCATATTCGGGTTGGGTCAGCATTAAAGGAATGACTTTGTAAAAAACATTATCGCCAGTAAAGAGAATGGCATTAATACTGGCACTCTCGTTTAGATTTACATAATTCACTTGGATTTTCACTTGGGTAATCACTACGGTGGTAGTTTCGGGGGAAGGTTCTACGGATACTTCGTTCTCGTTCATTTCTATATATTGCCTAAATATAAAAATTAACGGAAATATAACAAATTGAATTATAACCTTTATACCAAAAAGTCCTACCCGAATACACCTATTTGAAACCAATTTGTTCCGTCGCAAAAATAAATGTTACTTATTTGAGAGTAGGTTATTGTAGCAAGACCCGAAATGCCGTTATAAGGTGCTATGGAAGAACCACCAGTCACAGTTACGCTAATTGAAGGGTTGGCATTATTTTTACGGAAAGTAACTAAACTACCCGAGCAAGTTGTAGGATTGGGAAGGACTATGGCAGTAACAGTTGTTCCATTAACAATATATAAACTCGCTAATGGTGCTGTTAATGTGGAAGTGGCAGTTGTTAGCGTGACAAAATTAATAGGTGCTGGGTTTGAGGAATACACCAATTCGCTCGTTGAGGAGTTATAAATCGTATTTAAATATGAGGCAGTAGTGGTGGTAAGACTTCTAATTGGATTTACATAGAAACCAGCGTTAGCGGGATTTAAAGTGGAACCGCTTGCGTTTATACAAATGGAATTGGCGACAGACGAACCATATGACGCTTGATTACCTATCGCAATCGCATTTGCTCCTAAACTTGTATATCCCGCATTATACCCGACTGCCACGCTATTTGTTGCTTGACTTGACCCTCCCGCACCATACCCGATAGCAACTGCTTGTGTTGCTTGACCGTTCCCTCCCGCCAAAACACCAATCGCAACGCAATTAGCACCTTGATTTGTTCCACCCGCTCCCGCACCGAGAGCAAATGCGTTAGAACCTTGATTAGTTTGACCCGCAAATGCCCCGATAGCAGTTCCTTGAAACTGTTGTCCCGAATTACCCGCCAAATAACCAATCGCAATTGCTTGATATGATTGGGTTGAAGTGCCAGCACTATCGCCGATAGCAACAGACCTATAATTTTGACTGGTTTGCCCCGCTTGGTAACCAATTGCGATAGCATTATAAGTTCCACTTATCCCTTGTTTTTGTGCTTGGTAACCAATCGCTACTGCTCCCTCTCCTTGTTGTTGTCCCGAAGTTGTTGTCCCTTGACCCGCTTGGTAACCAATCGCTACCGCTCCGCCTAATAAAGTCGTCACTTTATAACCTTGTGAATACTGACCCGCACTGTTTCCTATCGCAACCGAGTTTAGCATTTGACCCGTAGGAGCAGAAGTATAACCGATAGAACCCGCATTTGTTCCTATCGCAACACTATCCGCTCCTTGAAAAATGGTTGAAGAAGAACCAATACCCGCTTGGTATCCTATCGCAACCGCTTGTGACGCTTGGTAATTCCTACCCGCACTCGTTCCTACCGCAACGGCATTCGTTCCTTGCGAAGTAGCACCCGCATTCGCCCCTATCGCCATTTGAGAACTACTTAAATTGACATTACACGCATTTAACACCATAGCACCAGTAACGGGATTTACCGAAAATGGGTTCGCCGTGTCTATATATGGTGTTACTGCTCCCGTCCCGAGCACAAAAACGGGATAATATGTGTTGGTGGTGTTTATCGCTGATACCGAAAAACTGCTTGGGGGGGTCACCCAACTTGGTGCGACTGTTGTTCCGTTACTTTGAAGAAGATAACCCGCTGTCCCGTTTGCCAATTTTGCGGTTGTATCTACCGCAGATTGGTAAAGTATTTGACCTCCCAAACCTCCCGAAATATTGCTTGCCGTTGTTGCTGTGTCTGCGTTTCCCGCAAGAGCACCCGTGAATGTTGTAGTTGATAAATTGCCCGAAGAGGGATTATAAGTTAAGAGAGGAGCGGTGCTACTATCGCTATAAAGGGTTACACCAGTCCCCGACCCGCTTACGAATGTTGGAAACAAGTTTGCCGAACTACCAGTATAAGCAGTAATATCCACCGTATTTGCCCTTGACGCTATGGTTGCGTTGGGTGTGGAGGTTGCTGTGTCTGCGTTTCCTATAAGAGCACCCGTGAATGTGGAGGCAGTTAAATTGCTCGTTGAGGGGTTGTAAGTGAGAGTGGTAGTTGTATCGTCAATAAACAATCCCTTGTTACCAGCACCCGAAGTTTTAACAAAAGTAGGATAAACAAGAGTAGAAACATTATCAGTTCCAATCGCAATACTGGTTGCTGTGTCTGCGTTCCCCGCAAGAGCACCCGTGAATGTTGTAGTTGATAAATTGCCCGCAACGGGATTATAATTCAAAGTGGGGGCAGTTCCACTATCTACATACAAGTTTATACCAGTCCCCCCCCCTAATGCGAATACGGGGCAAAAAACTGTTCCCGAACCACCATATACGCCAATATCCACCGTAGTTGCCCTTGTTGCTGTGGTTGCGTTTCCCGCAAGAGCACCCGTAAATGTGGAGGCAGTTAAATTGACTGTTGAGGGGTCGTATTGGAGTGAAGGATTGAGATAAAATGGTTTTGTGCCCGTCCCAGTAGAGGCAACAAAGGTGGGATAATAAGTTCCACTACTACTCGTTTGAATGACAGTCATTTGCCCCGCTGACCCAGCAGTTCCCGATACACTACCCGTTACATTTCCTATAAAAGCACCCGTGAATGTGGAGGCGGTAACTGTATTGGTGCTGGGTTGGCAATATATACCCGCCGTTTTTTGAATAGCACCCGTTCCCGTTGTGGAATTGTCGCTGAAATTGAGATAGTGTATCGCAGACGAACTCGTGTTGCGAGTAGTGTATCCGTTCTTGTCTATCGTATTGGTAGTCGTGCCGTCTGTAAGAACAATCGTGGGATTTGTCGTAGTGGCGTTAGGCAATAAACTAATCACATTCGTTCCAAATCCCGTATTGTTAAGAGCAATTAAATTGGTAGCGGTATTACCAGTGGCGAGGACGGAGGATAGGGTGCCCCCCCCACCACCACCACCAGCGGTAAATTGTTGTGTTCCGTCGGGGAACTGTATATAATTAACCCCCGAAGTTCCCGAAATTACGAGATTAGCACCAGCGGTGATTTGCCCCGTTGTTATTAAAGACCCCGAGATTGTTTCGCTACCTTGCGAAACTGGATATCGTAAAAATGATTGTGATAGTGTTGCTATTTGGTTTGCGTCTGTTGCTGAAATAAAATTAGAACTATCAAAAATCGGTAAGTTTTCGTTAGGTGGGGGATAAGCACTCATTCTATATCTTATATCAAGATTATAATTTATAAAGTTTTAGCGTTAAATTGCGGGAACTCGTCGTTCCCCGCACGCCCCATACTCTCCTTTGTTTTGGTGATTGGTATAGCATACGAAGAAGAATAGTTTTGATTTGTATAAAATCCAATTGCTAAATGTTTGTCCTCAAAAATGCCCGTAGCACCATTACACCCCGCAATTGCGATATTCACATAGTTACACCCAGTAGCACCAGTCGCCATATTATAATACCGATATAAAAGTTTTGCTAAAATTAAACTATATGTTTAGTCCAAAAAAAAATAATGTATTATATTATATTATGCCTCGCAAATCAAAAGAAGAGAAGAAGGAAGAACCCGTCCCGCAAAGCGTTGGTGGGGGGGTCATTAATTTTTATCAAAAGATACCGAAGGAAATGCTTGACGAACCCGAGAACCCCAACTTTGACATACACCATATCAAGTTGCCGTTTCGTATGGTGGTGTCTGCTCCTTCGGGTAGCGGGAAATCCAACTTTTTGGTTAATCTCATACACTTGTTCTCGCAAGGAGCAAAGGGGACTTTTGCGGATATTACCATTATTACCCGCAACAAAGACGAACCGCTCTACAATTTCTTGACAAAGAAATGCGACCAAATCATTATCAAAGAGGGGTTACACAATATCCCTCAATTAGACAAGTTTGACAAAAAATTAAATCACTTGGTTTGCTTTGACGATTTGGTTTTAGCAAAAGACCAATCCGCTATTGAGAACTTTTATATTCGTGCGAGAAAACTAAACTGCTCCGTAGTGTATCTCTCGCAATCGTTCTTTGATATACCGAAAATGATTAGAAAGAATTGTAACTATATGGTGTTTTTGAAAATCGGCGGTATGCGTGAAGTTAAGACCATATTGCGGGACTTCTCTTTAAATTGCTCCAAAGAACAACTCATTCATATGTATGACTACGCTACGGCGGAGAAACTGTCGCCCTTTGTTATTGACATAGAGGAAAAAGACAATACCAAAAAGTTCCGCAAAGGGTTCAACGATTATCTTGACCCTAAAAATTATGGGGAGGACGAAAAGGTATAAATGGGGGTGCTTGACGGATAGGACGGACGGGTCGCTTAAAATGCGTTTTGAAACCTCTTGGCATAAAACCACTCCCCGATTTTTTTTTTGTTGGCAAAAACAAAAATCCAAGAGTTCCCCTATGGAAACACTTTCTAAACCTATATGTCAAGGGTTTATCCGTCAATCCGTCAAGGAGAAAAAAAAGGTATAAACCAAGTGGTATATATCTTTTTTTTGGTAGGTTAATTATATAGTTACAAAGGGAGGACAAATTGGTATAAAGGCAGAGTAGGTTATTTATATTCCGCAAGTTTTTTTGTGCCCCGCTTTCCAGTCTTGGAGTTGGTGTTCTCGGCAACAGTAATAGGCAATACATTTATCGCATTTTTTTTTGGACGGCACACCACATACACGGCAATTTTTTTGGGTTTTTCTTAATGCCTCTGTGAGAGGTTTTGTTGGGTTAATCCATTCAGCACCAGTAGGGATACACACATTCCCCGACATATCTACGACGAAAAGTCCAGTCTTGGAGTTTTTGCTCGCAATAGTCCAACCGTTCATATCGTTTTGGGGCAACACTTTCGCCTCCACAAGGCAGATAATATTTAGACACCAAAACGCCCATAGTTCCTTTACGGAGTGTTTATCACCAAACACACCTTTCCACGCCTTTGCGAGGTATCGCTCCAAATCAACGGCAAGACCCGCCTTATTGACTTTCGCCTCGTAGGCACACAAAGCGTCTTCCAATACATTTAATTGATTAATAAAAGTTTCATAATCGTTACCTATTGATTTAGCATATCCCCTTAAACCCTCAAAGTCCAACAGAGTTGTGACGAATGCGGGTAGGGCAGTTCCTTTATAGAATAATAAGATTTCAGCGGACATTTTGGTATAAAGTTACAAGTTTTAAGGTTGGTCGTTTGCGAACGGTTTGTGGGTTGGGGTTATATATGTCATACTCTATAAGTAAAAAAAGTATTTCAATTTTTTTTATATTCTCAATTAGAGCAAATGCGGGAGGTTCCGCAAAGCGAAAAAAAAACAAGTTTATATATTTAATTAAATTACAAGAGGACAAATTGGTATAAATACAGTAGGTTAGTTTTTTATAGGGAGGCAGACACATTCGCACTCACAGTCGTCACTGATACACCCGTGCTGATACACACACTCCTCGCAAAGGTTTCTCCACTCCTTTCCTTTGCTTGGTTCGTCACCGCAAAGGGAACACCAATGCCCGACGGGAACTTTGCGGAACTCGTTGAGGTATTCGTCTTCAAGTCCGCCACCAGCACGGAACTCCCAAGTTTCGTCCTTTTTGCTGGGTAAGAACACTCCGTCTTTGTGTTCTGTTTCAAAACAATCAAGGCAGTATTGGGATTTTGTTTGGAAAGCAGACCCTTCAAAAGAGCGGACATACACATTTGCGTCTTCCTCTTCGTTGAAGTCGTCGCAACACCCGTCGCACTGAAAATACATACTACGAAAGCAACTCTCGCAATAGTAATCGTCATACTTATCTTGGTAGATATCTCCTTTCGCACACCAGTCGTTACATTCAACGCATTCAACACGACCACAGACGCAATCGCAGACGCAATTGTTACAAAAGTCGCAAACCTCTTCCTCCCCCTCTTCTTCGTCGTCGCTTTGCGGGGCGACTTCTACCTCCTCCGCAACGACGGGTTCGGGAATACTTACCTTTGGGGCATTCAACGCTCCCTTTAAATCTTCTAAAATCTTGACAAACCCGTCCAAACTATATTGGAGTTCGTCACAGTCGCCAATCTCGGCGATAAGGCGGGTAATAGTAGCGAGTTTCATAAATGAGGACATTTTGGTATAAATAGTTATTGGTAAAGTCTTTAAGTTTGTTGTAGAATTGCTTTTAAACATAGGGGGTTGGGGGTATATGTGCCTATCAAATATAGATTAAAAAGCATTTCAATTTTTTTTATATTCTCAATTAGAGCAAATGCGGGAGGTTCCGCAAGGCGAAAAAAAAAACAAGTTTATATTTAATTAAATTACATTAGCGGTGGTCTGCCTTTTCAAGTTCCTCCATTAAATCATTCAAGTTCTTCAAGTCATTCATTTTCGCTAAATACTGACCTTCGTGGATTTCGTCCTTGCTGTCGTCAATCTTCTCCAAAGCGAATGTAAGTCGGTGTTTAATACGCAACTTCGTCATTTCCTCAAAGCGACTATAATGGCGTATGCCGTTGGGGCAAACTTGCTCGCACCTCTTTATCTTGGTGAGGCAAAGCACCTTGTAATCCGTATTTACCGCAATTAAGAAATCGTAATAGGACTTACAGCATTCGCAAGTCACTCCCGCCCGAATTGTTTTAACTTCCTCCTCATACTCGGCAATAATAGGTAAAAGGGATAGTAAGCAAGATTTACACATTTTAGTTTGAGTTTAAGCGTTTGCGAACGAGTGTGTTTGGGTTTATATGCCTATCAAATATAGATTAAAAAGTGTTTCAATTTTTTTTAAAATCCTTTTTTGCTCAAAACGGAAGTTGAATACTGTAAAAAATCGCTGAATATTTCGTCCCCACTAAATCATTTGTGTTTGAATGTAGTTTTTCGTAACCATTAAATTGTATCGGTTTCTCGTAAGCGTCGTGTTCTTCGCCTTCAATTATGAGGCGACCCCCAGTATAGTCCCCGAAAGATACGATTGTGGAAACCCCAACATTATTTTTGTCTTTGTGCGGAGGGCATACCAAGTTCTTTACGATATGTATAGAGGTAAATGGGTGGTCGCATATTTCGTTACCAATATCCATTAGCATTTTATAAATATTCGGGTGTTTTCTTGAATAGAGAGAAATATTATACTTACCCGAAAATCGTTCTCTAACATACCCAAATGTGGTGCGTCTATGGGTTGGGAAACCGTAGCGGTTTGAGTTCCCGTTCTCCAACACTTTGGGCAAAACAATCTTTTCAAGTTCATTAAATAATTCGTTATACATTATAAATATTAAATACAAAAAAAAACAAGTTTATATTTAATTACAAAGAGGACAAATTGGTATAAATCATACAAGTATATTTAGTTTCGTTTAAGTTCAAGCAATTCTTTAATTTTTAATTTTTGTTTTTCATTATCAAACCAACTCAAAATCTCCTCGTTGGTTTTCCAACACACTTCTTTTTCCCATTCTCTATCCTCCTCCTCCCATTCTCTATCCATACCGCAACGGCACATAGAGTAACCGCTACTGGTGTTAATACCCGCAACGCAAACGGGCACATACTTACCCTCAAACTCCAAGAACCAAAGTTCTGTGTATTCCAACACCTCACGGTCGTCGGGATTTTCAATAGCGGTTACTTTATAATCCAAAAACGCACCCTCGTCCTCTGCGAACATTTCGCTGATTTTTTTAGCAGTTGTCTTACCGAGATTGTGTTTAATATAGTCGTTAAAGAAATCACCGCTCATTACTCCCTCCGCAACATATCTTTTCTCTTGCGGAGCGGGAGCGTCTTTGTCCTCTGCTCCCATAGACGCTTGCTCTGCCTCCTCCTCTTTGGTGTAGTCGTCCTTCAAAACGACATTAGGTTTTTTTGATTTCTTTGATTTCTTTAATTTTTTAAATGTTTCGGGTTCAACAACAACATTTTCGGGTTCAACAACAACATTTTCGGGCAAACGGAACTCGTCCCACTCCGCAAGACGCTGTGTAAGTCTATCACCACTCAACGCCTTGTTTTTCGCAAAGTCAGCAATAAGTATCTGCCCGATTTTGTAAAACGGGTGAGAAGTCGTCCGTTTAAATCTTTCGGGTTGAGTTGTTAGCGTTAATGCGGAGGCGATTTTCTTGCTATTGTGAATAGTCAAACACTTGGCAGTCTTGGTGTGTTTAGACCACCCTTTCTTTGCGATAAACTGGTCGCATTTGTGGCAAAACCGAAAGTTCTTGGTATCCTCGCTCTTTGCGAGGGTCGCCGTCGGTTTCGCTCTCTCGGGTCTTTCAACTGACGCTCTCAAAGCGATATATACTGGATTTGTTTGCTGGAAATCTGTTGCGAACTTGTTTAGTTCCTTTAACATATTCGCAAACTCCAAGTATTCGCCCTCCGTCATAGGAGTAGGTCGGTTCAATTCCTCAATCTTTTCAAACAACTCTGCCAGTTGAGTAGCGAAATCTTTACGCATTCCATATGTGGTGCGGAAACCACTAATGGTGGCGTTGCCCTCAATATTTCGTTGAATAGGTTGCTCTGCGGGGTTCATTCTTATAGTTATAGTTTAATTAAGTGACTTGTCTTTATACCTTTTTGGTAGGAATATTAATTGCTTTGGGTTATATATGTCATACTCTATAAGTAAAAAAAGTGTTTCAATTTTATTTGAAATCCTTTTTAGAGCAAATACGGGAACCTTTGGGGTCGCCCTTTTTAAAAGGGTGAGAGAAAAAAAAACAAGTTTATATTTAATTAAATTACAAGAGGACAAATAGGTATATACAATTTATATTTATCTCGCTCTCGCTTTGTCTGCTTTTGAGAGTTCCACAGAGGGAATGCCTTTCTTGAAAATGACTGCGTTGTAGGCATAAAATAAGATAGCGTCGTTACACCAATCTCTCCATTCTTGGTTGGTTGCCTCGTAATGAGCGTGGAGTTCCTCGTTAGTGTATTTGTTTAGGTTTCGTAGGACAGATACATAAATGCGTTTGCGGTCTTGCTCGCCCAGTTTTTCGGCACTCTTAATCTGTGCTGTAATCTCCTTTGCGGTAGAGAGAATTATATACTCTTTGAAACGAGTGCCAATACCACCGCACCAAACACCAATCTTCTTTGAGGAGGTCGGTTTGATAATGGGTAGTCCTTGTGATTGTGCCTCGCACACGCTTAAAATATTAGGATTACCAGTAGGGAAACTTTCAATTTTGACTGCTCCGTCGCTTTCACGAACAGATACAGCGATTATACCAGCGTCAGTATTCATAGTTATTGTTATAGTTTAATTAAGTGACTTTGCCTTTATACCTTTTTGGTAGTGATAATGCTTTGGGTTATATATGTCATACTCCATAAGTAAAAAAAGTCATTCAATTTTTTTTGAAATCCTTATTTGCTCTATTTAGGAAAAAATAATCTCGCTTAATAATATAGCGGAATGAGTAAATGGACTGACTTTGTTAAAGACTTCGCAAGGCGAAACAATATGACTTACGGGTGTGCTTTGAGTAACCCAGCGTGTAGCAGTGAGTATAGGGATAAGAACCCCAAATTAACCAAGAAAGAGAAAAAGGAGGGCGAGAGTATGGGAGCAGAGGAGCAGACGGGTGTTGTTAATAAAGAACTCCACAAGAAGGCAGAGCATAGGAAGAGGGTTGTTTCTTTGAAGGCAAAAGTGAATAAAAAACAAGTGGAGAAAGAGTTAAAAGAGAAATACCCCGCCCTTGCGGAGAACAAACAAATGGGGGCGGAAGATAAGGACGCTCCGCAAAGTGCCCCAGCACCACCGTCAAGAGTGCCTACCTCCTCCGCAAAGAAGGCGGGTCGTCCCAAGAAATACACCACAGAGGCGGAGGCAAAGGAGGCAAAGAAGGTGAAAACAATTGAGAGCAATAAGCGTAGGGCAGAGGCAAAGAAAGCGTCAAAGACCCCGAAACCCGAAGACGCAAAGGCATTAAAGGCATTAAAGGAAGAGAAGTTGCCCCGCAAAACTGCCGTTCAGCAATTAGCAGAGGCACAAGCACAACCCTCCGCAAAGGGTCTTATCGCTGGATACTCGGGAGAGGCAGACAACGGTTTAACCCATATCTACCCTTTGTCCCGCAATCATATACTTAAAATCTGCGAGCATTTGCTCTAAATCGCCCTTTAAAAAAGGGCGACCCCAAACAGAGGATAGTATGGGGCGTGCGGGGAACGACGAGTTCCCGCATTATATATATTGAGTTCAAAAGGGTATAAAGTTTTATTCATATATATTATATAAAGAATGAGCGAAACCGTCAAACAAGCGAAATTAACCAAGAACACGAGTGAATATATGCGTGAATATAAGAAAGCGAAATATCACGAGGATATTGAGGGTGCGAGAGCGTATCGCAACTCACTCCGCTACAAAAAGCGTTTTGAAATCCCCAACGAGGATTTTGACAAATACGGCAAACACCTTGCCACTATTGTGAAATTAAGGCAAATCGTAGATACCCTACCATTAGAGTTTTTAAAAGAAATCGTTGAACCCAAGTTCGCCACACTTGAATAATTCACCCTTTAAAAAAGGGCGACCCCAAAACTGCGGGGAGTTCCCGCATTTGCCCTAAATAAGCATTTAAATAAAATTGAAATACATTTTTTAATTTATTAAGTATGATATTAACAATCAAACTTAATATATTTGCCGACAAATTGGTATAAAGATAATATCCCTATAACATATATAATGAGATTTCTACGACAACTTACTATCAACCTTGATTTAGTGCCCGCCTATGTGGAGTTCAATAGTGATTGGACGGAGCAATTGGATAAGCAGATATGCCGTTTGCTTTTAGAAACGGACGACCCACGAATTAACGACCGAATGAAAGAACATTTCCGTCCCACCTATGATTTAATTACGGAGGACGGAAAATTAAAGGTAAAGTATTCCGCAAGACCTATTGGTCGCCGTTATCCCGACGAAAAAGCAGACCGCTCTTACTGGGGTAATTTGACTATTCATTCAAAATATATTAAAAATACAATATTTCATTATCTCGGTTGGCGAGATTACGACCAGCGTAAAGGACACCCGACCATTCTTGCGGAGATAGCAAGGAGAAGCGGTAATCCTTTGGTGGCGTATGAGGAGTATATTGCGGAGGGCGGGTTTGACGCTATTTGCGAACAACTCATTCCGTATTATTCCGTTGAGGACGAACCGCCTTTGTCGCAAAGCGATATCAAGGAGTTGTTTAATATGACGATTTATGGTGGAGGTCACGCTGGGTGGGTGAAACAAATTACTTGGGAGGGGTTGAGTGCTGACGAAATATTGAAAAAGGAAAGAAAGGGTAAGAAACCGAAAGAAATGCGTAACAAGAATACTCCCCACGAGTTCTATGACCGTTTCCTCACAGACAGCAAGTTTATCACACGCCGTATTTATGACGCAAACCCAGCACTCGTAGCAAGAGTGAGAGGCAACTTACCCGACGATAGCGACAAACCGTTTAGTTATTTGCGTAACAAGGTTATTCACCATTTCTGCGGGATTTTGGAACACGAAATCACCCACCAATCGTATAAATATTGCGTAGATAATGGACTTGCTCCAAAACGAGGTGTTGATTGGGGATACGACGGTCACACCGACCCACCACCACCACCTTATACTGACGAAAGTTTCCATTTAAACGCTATGAATGAGTTTGTGAGGGAAAGGACGGGTTTTAAAATGGTGACCTTTGAACTCAAAGCGTTTCCACCGCATACCATTATCCAGTCGGTTATTGACGCAAGACGAGCATTAGTCGTTGTTGCTAACCCAGTCCCCCAAGTCGTCCTTGCGGAGAATGTGGAGGCAGTCGCCGACGAAACCGAAAGCGTTGCTACGAGCGTGGTTTTGAGCGGTATTATTGACGACGATAATGAGGGTGCTAATTTGATTTTCCAGCATATCAAAGACCGTTTTAAGTTCTGCTACGGAAACACATTCTTTAAACAGAATAAGGTGTGGATTTCCAGCAAAGAAACTGTTGATAAGCACTTGTTACACTTTATCCTCAACAAGACCGATTTAAAGCAGTTGTCAAAGGGTAAAAATCCGCAACCACGCCCCTACTCCACTAATGTTTCGGGAGCGAATGCGTTAAAAACCGCCCTCTATGCGAAACTGGTTGTAGAGGGCGAGGACAATACCCTACTGACAAAGTTTATCACTACTACAAGAGGTCGCCTCTGTTTTGCGGACGGTGTTTTGGATATGACAGAGCATACGGGAGAACGCAAAGGCAAGTTTTATCCCTTTGACGAGGAGGGGAATGTGCCTTTTGAATATTACACCCCAGTCCAAATTGAGAGGAACTTTGCGGAGTATTTTGACAATCCCGATATGGCGTTGTGTTCTCATATTGAGGATAAAGTTTTTAGAAACTTGTTCGGTGTGGATTGTGATAAAGCGTTAAAGTTCTTGTCAAGAGGCGTTGCGGGGCAATTTGAGGATAAGTCGTGGTCTTTGTATATTGGCAACCGCAATTGTGGTAAGGGTGTTGTAGATTTATTGGCGGAAACGGGTATAGGCAGTTACAAAGCAAATGTAGAGGCACAAAATCTCCTCTGTAATGCGAACCGCAGTTTGAAACAAGACACACCCGAGAGGCAAATGGCATTTGCGTTGGATTTCCAGTTCTCCCGTTTGTGTTTCTCGCAAGAGTTACCGCCTCCCGACAAAAAGAAAAATATAAAGGTGAATGCCGATATAATTAAGAAACTCACCTCTGGTGGTGACAAACAAAAAGGCAAACGCAATTACGATATTTACATTACCGAGTTTATAAATATGGCACGGTTAATCGTAATGTGTAATGACTGCCCGACTTTTACAAATGACGACGCACTATCAACTTGTTGTGAGTTCAACTCCACTATCTCATTCAAGACGCAAGAGGAGATTGACGGTATGATTGCGAAAGGTGAGGACGCACTCATTTTACAAAAATACAAGGTGGGCGACCCGAAAATCAAGGACGACTGCCGAACCGTTGAATGGGGTAATGCCTT
>Ga0114963_10000387_pt1 | contig 29453 bp, 34 predicted proteins | sample C_131016_EF_Meta_FD_87019 | JGI IMG/M metagenome (GOLD analysis project Ga0114963, IMG submission 87019) | Freshwater microbial communities from Lake Croche, Canada to study carbon cycling - C_131016_EF_MetaG | ecosystem: Environmental > Aquatic > Freshwater > Lake | place: Lake Croche, Canada... | reverse complement strand
CGCATACGCGAGACCGAAGAAGAGAAGCAGGCGCGCTGGGACGAGGAAGCAGAGATGGGCGGCTCGGTGGTTGGTGCCTACGTGGCAGATCCCAAGCCAGGCATGCACGACTGGATCGGCGGCGTGGACATCAATTCACTGTATCCATCAGTGATCCGTGCGCTGAACATGAGCACAGAGACCATAATTGGCCAGATCAAGCCAGAGCTCACGGATGCTTTCGTCAAGCAGCAGGTAGCAGCCAAGAAGACATTTGCTGACGCATGGAACAGCGTGTTTGGCACGCTGGAATATCAGGCAGTGATGGAACAGAACAACACGCCGGTGACCATACAGTTTGAAGACGGCAACGAAGTGGTGGTCACTGCCAAGGAAGTCTATGACCTAGTATGGAACAACGGCAAGCAGCTGACTCTGAGTGCCAACGGTACCATCTTTGATTATGGCAAACAGGGACTGATACCTGGCGTGCTCACTCGCTGGTTTGCTGAACGCAAGGAACTGCAGGCAGAGTATCGCAAGTGGGCCAAGCTGGCAGATGAAGCCACTGACCCAGATGAAAAGACCGAAGCCAAGCGACAGGCAGTGTTCTATGACCAACGCCAGCTGATCAAGAAGATCTTGCTAAACAGCCTCTACGGCGCAGTTGGCAATCCTGGATCTCGCTGGTATGATCCCAGAGTGGCTCAGAGCACAACGCTGAGCGGTCGCTGCATCGTCAAGCACATGGCTTCTAAGATCAACGAGATCATCGATGGTAGCTACGAGCACACTGGTCGCAGCATCGTGTATGGTGACACGGACTCAGCTTACTTCTCAGCCTATCCGGTGATGAAGGATCATCCGGAGTATGCTGACTACGAATGGACCAAGGAGAACGTCATAGATCTCTATGACAAGATCGCAGACATGACCAATGCCAGCTTCCCACAATTCATGTTTGATGCGTTCCATGCTCCTGAAGAGAACGGCAAGATCATCAAGGCCGCACGCGAGCTCTGTGCCTACAAGGGCCTGTTCATCACCAAGAAGCGCTATGCTGTGCTGATCTATGACAAGGAAGGCAAGCGCAGGGACAACAATGGCAAGCCAGGCGAGATCAAGGCCATGGGCTTGGACCTCAAGCGATCAGACACGCCCAAGACGGTGCAGGACTTCCTGCAGGACGTGCTGGTTGGTGTGCTCACTGGCAGCGGTCGCGAAGAAAGCTTGGAGCGCATCAGCGCATTCAGGCGCGAGTTCCGCAGCTGGCCAGGCTGGGAGAAAGGATCGCCCAAGCGTGCCAACAACATCACCAATCATGCCAAGAACCAAGAACAGATGGAGCGTGCTACCATAGGACGCAGCAACGGCAAGAAAGTGATGATACCTGGCCATGTGCTGGCCAGCCTCAACTACAACAAGCTGAAGAAGATCTACAACGACAACTACAGCATGCCCATCCAGGACGGGCAGAAAGTGATTGTCTGCAAGCTCAAGCCCAATCCCAGCGGCATGACATCGGTGGCTTACCCCACTGACGAGCTCAAGCTGCCCACGTGGTTCAAGGAGCTGCCTTTCGATCACGATGCCATGGAAGAAGCGCTGATAGACAAGAAGCTGGACAATCTGCTGGGTGTGCTCAAGTGGAACATCAACGAGCACAAGCTCAACACCAGCTTTGAAGATCTGTTCAGCTTCTGAGGTACATTGACAATGATAGCACCCTGCAGTATCATGTTACAGAGGACATCACATGGTAACCAAGAAGACTGACAAATTAGAGATAGGCCCAGGACAGGTGGCAATGTCGCACACCATGGCACCTGTGCGATACACGCCAGACGAGCTCAAGACGCTGATGGAAGCCATCAACCTAGCTCCCGGCTGGATGAGCAAGCGGTTCATCATGCAGGAGCTTTGCGGTTGGAGCGAAGCACGCATCAAGCTAAATGCACAGCTCAAGACTGAAGAAGACAACCAATCAAACGTAGGCAATCGAGTAGGAGGCTACAGGTAATGAAGGACTACATCCAGGATCTAACCAAGTACGTGGTATCAACGGGATTCTTTGACAAGATCAAGATCACAGCTGACGCCAAGGCAATCAAGGTAGAAGCACTTGAGAAGGAAAAGGAAGTGGTGCTCAAGGGCAGCTTCACTGCTCCTGTGGCAGACATGGATGGCGAGTTTGGTCTCAGCAACCTCAGCCTCTTGGGTCACATCGCCAGTGACAGCGAGTTCAACAGCAAGGAAAGCACTGTGGAGGTCAAGTACGAGACCAAGAACGGTGAGAAGGTTCCCACAGAGCTGGGCTATCAGAACAAGAGCAAGAGCTACATCAACTATCGCTTCATGGCCAAGCAGCTGATCCCAGATCAACCCAAGTTCATGGAACCTACCTGGGACGTGACCATCAAGCCCAGCAAGGCCAACATACAGCAGTTTGGTTGGGCGTCAGCTGGTCTGGGTGCCTATGAGCAGTACTTCATCCCCAAGATCACTGACGGTGTGCTCAAGTTCTTCATCGGTGAGGAAGATGCTGCATCACAGCGTGGCGGCGTGGTGTTTGCCACAGACTTGACAGAAACGTTCGAAGCCAGCCACAAGTGGAAGATCGCGCAGATCATGACCGTGCTCAAGCTCAGCGAGACTGCTGACTGTGAGATGAGCTTCAGCACCAAGGGCGTGATCCAGATCACTCTCAACACTGGTGTGGGCAGCTATCGCTACATCTTCCCTGCCAAGGTGCGCTGATCATGAGCATGTTTGGCTCAGTTGATGAATTCCATCAAGCTTTTGGTCTGCTGCGTTGTGAAACGCCGCAGCTGCCCGACGAGCCAGCTAGGCAGCTGCGCATCAACCTGCTCTATGAGGAATACTGCGAGTATCTCAAGGGCGAAGAGGAAGATGATCTAGTTCAGATAGCAGACGCGCTGGCCGATCTGATCTACATCGCCTGTGGCACTGCTGTCAGCTACGGCATACCTTTGGACAGGGTGTTCGACGAAGTTCATCGCAGCAACATGGCCAAGCTGGTAGATGGCAAGGTCATACGCAGAGAAGATGGTAAGGTCCTGAAGCCAGCAGGTTGGACACCACCAGATGTGGCAGGGATCATCGCATCAGCGTCATAAATAGGTGATGCTAATACGAGAGATAACAGAGGCCGACGAGCCCAAGAAAAAGAAGGCTGATCAACCTCAGCCTTCTTCCACGCAGTTCAAAGAACCCGAACCAGATGACATGGATTGGGGTTCAATGTTTGATGAGCCAGAAGCCAAGCCCATGGCCAAGGTAGAACCACCCAAGGGCAAAGACGACTTCAAGGCTGCGCCAGAAGCACCAAATCTCCGCAAAGCATCAGCAGCCAGCACCGCGAGAGCAGTGGGCAACATCACCCCCACTGACGCCATGCGCGACATGATGGGCCGCATCAACGTGCCAGCAGATGCCATTGCCAACGAACCAGAACTGCCCGGCGATGTGGACCACGAAGAAATGGTTCCCGAACCACCACCGCCGTCGGCGGTGCCTGCGCTGATCAACAAGGCCATAGCAGCCAGCGATCCCAATGCCATCAATCCAGAATGGCACCAGATCAAGAACCTACCAGGCTACATGCAGCGTCCCATACGCGCCATGGGTCGTGCTACCATGGGTGCTTTCACTGATACGCCAATAGAAGAGATCAGCCTCGTGGCCAATCTGGGCGGACAGGGTCCAAACAGCGATCGCGAAGTCAGCGGTGTGGCACAGTGGCTCAAGGCCAATGCGCAGAAGGTTGACAGCGCTGACATGGATTTTGGTGATACCATACCTGGCTATGAAGCACAGACTCTTGTGTATAAAGTGCCAGGCATGAAGTTCTTGGTGGTCAGAGATTTTGCTGGTGGTTACATCTATGCTTGGCCAGATACCAGCAATGATCAACTGGCCGGCACCACACCACAGCCTCTACGACTTAGGTAACACTGTCATTTCAGTGATCATGCCCGAAGCTGATCCGTTGATTACCATCTGCACCACATCACAGGCATCTGCCATGCTGATTTTGTCATCAGTGACATGGGCCACTCGTGGAGTGTCTAGCCATCCAAACCGCAGATTGCAGATCTTACATTGTGACTTTCTATAGGTCAGCTGTTGGCTAGCTTTATCTAATGCTGACTTGTAAACAGCATAACGATTGGGGTCTGGTTTGATTCCATCACCGCTATTGCTGCTGATATTGACGATCAAACGATCACTGTCATGCCAGTTGGCAAATAATTCATACAGCAAGTCTATCTGTGCGTTACCAGCATAGGCATTGTTGACAAATACATCACACTGAGAAGATTGGTTTATTATTCGTGCTCTGTCATCAGGATTGCCTATGTCATAGCCATTTGATCTGGAGAAGCCAATGGAATTGGGATAGAGCTGATAGATAGCCTGTCCAAGTCCAGATGTATGACCAGTGACTGCCAATCGTCTGGTCCTTAACAGGCTCTTAAATTCCCTGATCATGATCTAGATAGTCTAAAATCGGTTTCATTATGATATCAGCAGCTGCGTCAACTGATATGTAGTCATTTTCAGTGAAATGAGGATATTTTGTGAGGATGCGTGCGGTCCCCACAAAACCAAACCAAACATATTCAACCCTGCAGGGATAGTTCTGAATCTCTGCTACCGTGGATTTCAGAGATTTTTTCTGAGATAGGTAGGGTAAAAGATGCAGATTACCTTTGGTATGTGTTAGCTCAGCAATCCTGCTGCCAACGTTTAATATCAGCTTAGATTGGTCATGCCACTCTTGGAAGAGTTCTATCAGTAATTCAGTCTGACCAAAACCAGCAGAAGCATTGTTGATGAACACACGGCAATGCTGCGCAGATCTGATGATCTTTTTGCGATCCTGTGCTGATGTGATATCATGCCCATTGCTGGTACTGAATCCCAGCGCATCGGCACCAAGGCGAGCGAATACTTCCTTGCCTATGCCGCTGGTGTGACCTGTCAGTGCTATCAAGATTCGCTCGCTAGTATGATCTCGTAGATCTCTGACCAATCCTTTACTACCCTGATGCTATCATGCTGGTAGGTGTAGTTGTGACCATGTGCCATCAGCAGGCTCCGCAGGCCCAGCGTGTGTCCAAGCTCTGCGTTTTCTGTCTTGTCTTCGATCCAGAACAGCCCACTGTCCTTGTAAGGCAACAGAGCAGCGTCCTTGTCCGCACCAGTGGCTAGGAACTTGAACTTGCGGAAAGCGTTTTCACCAAACAGCTTGCGCAGGTTCTTCTTGCGCAGCTTCTGTGCGTAGGGATTGGTGCTGAGGCTGGTTACCACGTCAAACACATAACCATGCTTTTCTACCAACAGCTTCACGAAGTAAGTGGCATCGCGCAGCGCAGGCAGGAATCCAATGGCTGCGCTCTCGTTGAAGGTGCGGATCAGCCTGCGAGTGTCTTCCTTGGTGAAGCCATAGCGCACACCCATGTCGTAGTGATTCTTGCTCTGTGCGGGGTCCATGCGGTGGCCATGTTCCTCCATCCAACATTCGAACGCCCATTCCCAGTTCAGCAGCACCCCGTCTGCGTCTGTTACTATGACCTTGTCTGACATATGTGATCCCTGTGTGTTTCTCATGCTATACACTAGCATGCATCGCACTGGTTGTCAACACATCATTTCTTGAATGGTTCAAAAGTCTGCTGTGACAGGCGCTTGGCCATGTTGCGCTGCACTCGCATGTTGGCTGGAGTGCCTGTGCCGCTCTCATCGTGGTCTAGAATCGCATACATCCTGATCAAGGTGGGATCTCTGCCACTGACGTCATAGAGAATGCTGACGTCGTGATTGAGATGAGCTTTGCGCAGCTTGGGCATGGCTTCGCCTATGGGTGCTGTGCGGCTAAAGGTCTTGTCGCTGTTACCAAAGGATGCTAGCGGGTCCTGAGACTTGGCTGCGATGAAATCTGTGAGCTTCTTGAGCACGTATGGATGGTTGCCAAAGGTCTCTGAGAACAGAGGACAGATCTCAAACTTTACCTGCACCGACCATACCTCTGAGTTGCGCCACGAGTTCATCAGCCGTCATGGGTTCGCTCCACTGACCGGTCTGGTGCTGGCGCACCACCTTGACCAAGTCAGCTGTGGCAAAGCCACTGTCGTTGCCTGAGTCCAGCTGTTCAAACAAGCTCTGATCGCTGGGCTGGGTGACTTCCGTGATCTTCATGTTGACCCCATCGCTGGCATTATTTATGCTATAACTTAGCACGGACGCTGGGACCTGTCAACCGATCATTTGCGATTGAGATCATTGACAATTTTCACGTAATTCAACCGGGTTTCTGCCAGATCAGGACGGTTCCAAACACGCCCGTGTGCCTTGACCTTGGCAGTGATGCGCACGGTGTTCATGGGTTCCAACCGGGTCTTTTGGAAGAAGCTGACCACGCAGCCATCGTCTGAGATAGCACTGTGATTGTAGGTGCTCCAGTTTTGGTTGTAACGCACGCTGAGGACCTGCACAGTGATATCCACTGTGTGATCCACAGGTGCCAACACAACATCTCGGGCACGATCAAACAGCGCATCGCTCTCGGTCTTGGCACGCACTGTATCTGCCATGGTGGTGATGTAAGCCAGCGTCTTGAGATCTTGATAGCGTATGAGATCAGCATGCAGCAGTTCACAGACCTTGGCACGGAAATCGTTCTTGTCATCCTGCAGTGCTCGGAACACGTGGTCATTGACCACGGCGTCGCGATCAGCTTGTGCTATGCTGCGGATCTCGTCGGTGATCACCAGTTCGATGGCATTATCCAGGGGAATGTCTGCGGTTGACTCGTGCAGTGCTATGGCATTGTTGATCACAGTTTGGTACAAGCTGGGCACGATCATGTCACCAATATGCACGTTCTGTTCAGGGATGTTTTTGATGGCGTATATGCCTTCAGTGACCACGCTGCGATTGGCACGATCAGCCCAGCCCTGAGCACGATAGAGCTTCCAAGCTGCTGTGATCAGCTCTACTGCGAGTTGTGGGGCAATGATGGGCTTGCTAGTAACATCTGCGTGCATGACCGGCTCTCCGCTGTGTTTCATAGCTTACACTAGCACAGATCGGCCATCTGTCAACCAAAAATTGCTCGATGCACTTGGGACTGGATACCCCACCCAGCGGGCAACTACCCGCCACTCCGGCCGACCGCATCGTTGGTCCGTGGGTATGTGTGTGTCAGTCAATGAGCTGTGTCTGTGTTACGAGAATCGCAAGGTATTCTATGTCTGCGGCCCGCAGTCGCTCGGCTTCTGACTCTGCCCGCGCCTGGCGCCCATAAACACCCTGGATGAGGTTACGCCCGTCTGTAAGCTGTATGGTCACGATGTAAAGCTGCATTGCTATCTCCTCGGCATGCTCTGCTAACATAGCAGGTTATTGCCTGCTGTCAACCATGTTCACTCTCGGTGCCTTCCACGCTATCGCCCACGTCGTCCATGTTGTGGTCATCCTCGATGTCGGCGTAGTCTTGCTCACGGTCAGCCATGATGCTGTCTAGGTCCCAGTGGTTGCGGATGTCTTCTGGGATGTTCTTGAGATCTAAGCTGTCCTCGAACTCGTAGCAGTCATCGTCGGTCTCTGAGCTGTACTTGCCCACGAAACCCACGCCTTCCTCCAAGTAGTGTGCCTCCACGGTAAAACCCAGATCAGTCATGGTTCGATAGAATTCAATGGGCGGTGCCCAGGCAGTCATGAAACTGATGCCTACCATGGTGCTGTCCGGATCTGGATCCTCGGCATCAGCCCAGGCATCGTTGATATCCCACTTGGTTCCCCAGTTAGACACGCACCAATCGTACCAGTCCCGTGCACCATATTTTTCCATCAGCTGCTGGCCCAGTGCTTCATCCATCTGAGGCGCAGTGTGTGCCATCAGCTCTGGCGGGCAGGGCTTGAACTCGCCAAACAGCTGGCTGCGCTTGTAGGCAGCATGAAGGCGTTGGATCTGTGCTGGGTCTGCATGGCTGAATTCCACGAAATTATCACACCAGTTTGGCACGCTATGCTCCTATCTCTCGCATGGTTAGCTTGTAGAAACCGTCGTCATATTGCCACAGATCTGCCGTGGCTTTGGCATCTTCCAGAGTGCGGAAGGGCCGCTTGATCAGATGCTGCTTGCCCTTGTTGAGGTCATAGAACTTGACCCAATAGTAGGCACGCTCCATGCTGTCAAAGTCAGTGGCAATCTCAGCCACTCTGGTGTTGCTCTTGGCCATCAGCAGTCTATGCCTATGTTGGCCAACATGCTCTGTGCCTCTGTGCAATCATCATCTTCGACCTCACATTCCATGAGGTCCATGGCCATCATGATCAGCTGCATCTGATCCAGCTCGTCAGTCCAGTGGCTGCCGCGCCAAGGCTGCGTCCAGCTGTGGCTGATGTTCCAGAGATTTGGGTCCTTGCCGCTCATTGATAGTTGCCCGGATTCAGTCGCTTCATCTCACGAGTGCGTGCCTGCATGGCTTCGCGGCGCACCAAGTGATCAGCCCAGCTGTAGGGAGTGTCACCTGCTTCCCAGCCATGCTTGTGGCGGATGTCGCTGACCTGCACAGGCAAGCGGTTCATCTTGGTGAACTCCAAGAGCACCATGTCTTTCCAATCTTCGAAGCTGGTGTTCTTGTAGGTGTGCACCGTGTTTGACATGGTATCTCCTGGGTTGCTGTTTATCTCATACTTACATTAGCATAGAATCACAGGCTGTCAACCGCTTTTTCTCACTGCTAAATCTCTGATAAACTAGGAGTTTTTCTCGATGAACTCAGACTTTTCCATGAAATCCCTGGACAAAACGCTTGTCATAATCTCTGCGATCTCAGCGAAACGCTTGCGTGGTAAATAAATCCATGCGCTTACTTGATATATTCACCAATCACTACCTGCTAGAAGACCTCGAGGGCCAGAAAGCTTCTCGTGGCCAGTTCATCAAGGACAAGTACGGCAAGGAATGGCGTGGCATACCCGGCTATGCCAAGGACAAGCTGGATGACCTCATAGAAAAGATCGGTGCGGTTGATCCCAGCCGCAATGGCATGTACATGCCTTGGATCGCCAAGCTGGTCATCACCAAGCCTCAGGAAAATCGCGCAGAAGACTTGGATCGTGTTGGACAGGATCTACAGAACTTTGAGACTCACAAGCGCCAGATAGAACGCAAGGACATCAACCAGTACAAGAGCTTTGCTGATCTCTACGACGTGACTGCACCGTTCATGGCACCAAGAGAGCTGTCCAAAGATGAAGCTGAAAAGGCTCGCCAGAAGGAAGAGCTGGAAAAGGTCAAGCAGCATATCATCACGGTATACGCTGGTCCAGAGGGTTGGATACGCATACCAACCAACTACGACGCAGCCAAGTTCCTGGCTCAGAACACTCGCTGGTGCACGGCCATGCTGCATCAGTATCAACACTACAGCAAGGACGACAAGCTGTTCGTGGTCTACAACAAGGACAACAAGCAGCGCTATCAGCTGCACATCAACAGCGGCCAGTTCGCACAGGAAGACGATCGCAACATAGGCACTGCCAACGTGCCAGAATGGGCCAAGCCCAAGATACTGGATTGGTATGACAAGAACGTGGGACGCGACAAGCTGAGCTGGAAGCAGGTCATGACGCTGAGCACGTTTGGCGACGAGAACCTTGCCAAAGGCACGCCCCACGAAGATCTAGTAAACCTCATGAAGCAATATGGGGTCTGATCCCCATGGCCAAGAAGAGCACGAGCAAGGCCAGCAGCTGGGCGCAGGAAGAACAGGCCAGACAGACAGCCGAGCTTGACGCGGCCATTGTTGCCAATGATGCCGAAGAGCTGCTGAGCACGCTATACGGACTGTGGCCCTGGGATGAAGCTCCAAACAGAGCTGCTGAACTGGAACCACAGAAGTCAGCCATCATCAAGGAGCTGCTCACGGAGCTCAAGCTCATGGACAGCAGCGACAGCTACATGTCACTGGCATCAGAGCTTGACATGCTGGTAGCTCTGGGTGTGTCGTGGCCAGAGCTGAACCTGATCCGCAACGGCATGGACGAGGAAGATCGCCGCCGCAGTGCCCAGGGCATGTGGGAGAGCAACGCGGCTCACCAGATCAGCCAAGGTGACATAGAAAAGGTCATTGCCGTGCTGGATCACAATGGCTACAAGTATGGCAGCGATCCCGACACTGATGCGCTGTTTGACGACAAGATCAACGTGATACAGAAGTGGATGCAGCGCATGTTGGACATCAGCATCGCAGATGGCATCTATGCCTGGCGCATGATACATGACATGGATCTGCCCTGGGACAGCGTGGACAGCTGGTGGACAGATCACAAGGCTGATATACTGCGCAGCCTGCTGGAAATGATGAAGGATGGTGCTTATGGGCGTGTGTACGACATCATTGACGAGGATCTGCGTGCCTTGAACCTGCGATGGCCAGAGCTGACCGTGATCAGCCGCAGTGCCGAGCTGGAGATGGAACGACAGGCAGCACAGGATGCGCTGGATGAAGCTGCTGATGACGATGAAGAAGAAGATGAAGGTCCAATCTGGCGCCGCATCACTCCAGAAGAAGCAGAGCTGGATACCATGTACCGCAACATGCGTGATGGTAGGTGGCAGGCCATCAAGAACGGCATTGCTGCTCTGGAAGATCGAGACCTAGATGACGGTGACATAGAAGCACTGTTGAATCCACAGCAGGACAGCATAGTGCGATGGCTTGACAGCAAGCTGCGCCAGCGCACGCATGATCAGCTGATACTGGGTCAGATGTGGCAGCTGCTGGAGATTGGCGCACGCTGGCCAGATCTGAGGAAGTTCGTGGAAGCGCACAAGGATCAGCTGGTGCGCAACATGTTGGAGGACCTCAAGAATTTCAACGACGCCTGGGTCTTAGAAAACATGGAAGGCCATGTGCGCCAGCTGAGAGAGCTGGGCGTTGCCTGGCCAGAGCTGGCCGTGATCAGCCGCAGCGTAGAGGCAGAGCTGGATAGACAAGCAGAGATCTCAGAGTCAGGTGACATGCTGGGTTATCGCATCAGCAAAGGCGATATAATAGATGGCATGCGAGACAGCCTGCGTGCCGGTCACAACGGTGCCTGGGGCAACAACTATGCCCTCATGCGTCCTTTCTGGAAACCAGACTTCACCGTTAGGAAACTCGCTGGGATCAAACCAGACATCGTGGCATGGGTCAACAAGTACCTTAGCAACGATAATTCAGCTCACTGGCGCTATGGCAAGCGTGCCGTGGTTGATCTAGATGATCTGGGTGTGGATTGGCCAGAGCTGTGGCGCATAGTGGATAGCAACAAGCGAGCATGGTTGCACCCATGGTTAGCCCAGCTCAAGGAACTGATTGGTGAATTCCATTATGACGATATCGAGGACTTGGAATCAAACATACGACTCTGGCGTGATCACCTTGCCAAGCACGGCATCAACTGGCCAGAGATAGAAACCATACTGTCCAGCATACGTGCTGCTACAAATGCCAAGGGTCACTTGGGAGAAGCACAGCTTGGTGACATGCAGGGCATGCTGCGCAGGCGGCATGCCAATGCTGTTGACTACATGAAGAATCTCAAGCTCAAGTCAGGTCAGACCCTGCTGCAGAGGATCACACCGATCAAAGCTGACATTGTTGACTGGGTAGATCACCAGCTGGCTCAGGACTTTAGGTCACAACAGAAAGCCAAGCGAACAGTGACGACGCTGTCCAACATGGGAGCAGATTGGCCAGAGCTGTGGACCGTGGTAAACCGTCACAGGTCGGCTTGGATTAAGTTTTGGTTAGAGATGATCAAGGAAGCCGAGGATGATGACTGGGAATCCTACGGCATGGTGGAGGACGAGATCAACAACTGCAAGTTCATGCTGGCTAAACACGGAATCAAGTGGCCAGAGATAGCCATAATAGAAAAGCATCTCCAGCTGATAGCAGATAGACAGCGTGGTGCTGCACAGGACCAGCTAGACGAATCAAAGCCGACCAAAGGTGTGGACCTGCGCAAGTACGTGAGCACAGATGGTCGCGGCACGCTGTTCCTCAACATACCCGTGGACCAGATATGGCATACCAGTGGCAAGGGCTATTGGAGCGATATGGGGGCCAAACCTGTCAAGGTCATCAGCATAAAGCAAGACATGGAGACAGGAGACGCAGACGGTTGGATCAGCGATCTGGGTGTGGAATTTGATACCAGCACTTGGAACGTTAAGTCAGATGGTCTCATCTACACAGATCCACAGTTCTTGGCACAGCTACACAAGTTCCTCATGGGATTGGGCGTGCCCAGAGACATAGTGAGCCAGATCAGCTACAGCGAACAGGGCATGCAGGAAGACACATACGTTAGCTTTGATGCCAATGCCTTCGGTGACTACGTGGCTGATCAGTTCGTGATAGGCGATGCTAAAACCATGGATGATCGCAAGACCGAGATCATACGTGCCATGCTGGTCAACATCAGGGACGGTAACCAGAACAGAGCAGCTGGCATATTCAACCAGCTGCGCCAGCTGGGAGCCAAATGGCCGGAGCTTGATGCCATAGAAAAGAGCTTGCGTGCTGGCAAGAACCTCACAGAAAGCGCACTGGCCAGAGAGGCACTGACCAATGCCAAGCGCAGCCTGTGGAGCGAACTGCCCGGAGGCAACTGGTGGACTGTGGGCCGTGTGATAGATAGGATGATCTATGCCACGGTGACCAAGGACGATATCAGAACAGTGCTAGAAGGATTCAAGCGAGACATACTCACGCAGCAGAACCAGCTCACACAGGGCCAGGGCGCAGAAGTGCTGGCAGGTCTCACTAACCTGCGCAGGCTCAGCATGGCAGGCGTGAACTGGCCCGAGATAGGTCAGATGCTCACACGGAACAAGCGCCACATCATGCGTGCTGCGCTGCAGGAGATCAAGCACTTTGGTTCTGAAGATCTCAGTGACGATGAGCTACCCTCCATATACAAGCATCTCAAGCAGCTGAACGTGGCCTGGCCAGAGATGGCAGTGATAGCCGATGGCATTGATACCATACGACAGCTGGGAGAAGCCGCTGGTCCCAAGATGATAGCCACAGGTGCCGGCAAGATCAAGAATCCTGCGCACAGCGACGATGTTAAGTACGAAGGCAGCCCCGATGCCTATGATTTTGGTCCGCAGAAGGCAAACTATGATGCGCTCAAGGCGCTGCTGGCACGCAACGGCAAGCGATTGACTTATCTAGCTGTGGAACGCAGCACCGAAGGACCAGACACCTTGGTAGCCACCGGTCCGGGTGTGGTATGGTTCAAGAAGACACAGTGGGGCGGTGGTGGTAACTGGGTATGGATCAACGGCGTCAAGAGCAACTTATCCACCGTGCTCAAGCTAAGCCCGGCGGCGCAAGATGCGTTGTTTACCGCCCCACAGAGCCAAGCGATCAAGGCTACCAAAGGCAAACCCTTGGCCTATGTCAAGGCTTTGGTAGCCGACGGTGTCACAGGACGGCAGCTGCGCAGCGAGGTTGACAGCGTAGCCGACCAGATAGTGGGCGATCTTGCCAAGACTTTGAGCTACAATGCCGACAAGCTGTCGGTATATCGACGTTTTATCAGCAGATTAGAACATGATTCTGGGACCAAGCTTAGCAGCCTTGACCCGCAACTTGTGATTGACAAGGCCATGCCCATGTTGATGCAGCACTTGATAGGCAATCTTAGATGGGACAGCAATCGCTTTGAGAATCTCTTGAAATCCTACAAGGATAACGGCATCAAGATATGGCCTAATGATATCAAGGCCGAGATTCTCAAGCAGTGGAGCGAGATACAACAACAGCTGCACGACGTTGACAACATCATGGATGGCAGGAGCATGACAATTGGTCGCAGGTTGCGCGGCTTTGGCATCGATAGTCCAGAGATCGAAGAGAAGAATCTCCAGCAGCAGCTGCAGGACAACAAGGCCAAAATCATCAAGAACCTACTGTCTAGATTACGTGACGGACATATCAGCCTGGTAAAGCCTAAGATAGATCGACTCAAGCAGTTTGGTGTAACCTGGCCGGAGCTAGATGTCATGCTCAAGAGCATCAATTCTCAGCTTAGCGAAGATTGGCACGATGTTGACACAGATGACTATGACGAAGTCTATGGTCGCGTAGGCAGCGCCTTGCAGGACATAGAAAATGGCTTGCGCACACACATGGAAGAGTGGCATGCTGAAATGGTGGTGAATGGCCTTGCTGACCTAGCATCGCTGTTGGACGATACTGATTGGTTAGACGCTCCAACACCCAGCGAATATAGCTTGGATCTCGCTAAGCAAAAACCTCTGTTTGTCAAGGCGCTGCTGTTTGGCATGAAACATTCAGACCATGACAACGTTCAAGATGCCATACGCATGCTGGAAGACTACTGGCATGTGCGTTGGCCAGAACTGGACACCATCAACAAGAGCATGCGTGCTGGCAAGTTAAAAGAATCCGCACCAAGCCATGATGAAGAAGCCTATCGCTATGCTGAAGAGATGGCTGCTAATCTTCCAGAAGTCGCAGCTGATCCTGTGGATGCCATGCATGTGTTCCTACACGCAGCTGATCATCCCCAGGTCATAGGACCCTGGGCTGCAGAATATTTTGCGCCTCACAAGGATCTGTGGATACGCTGGCTTCTGGCACAGATGAAGGGTGATGAGTATGCCACAGACGAGATATATGAAGCAGTGAGCATGCTCAAGCGCATGCGCCTGCCTTGGCCAGAGCTTGACGTGATCGTTCGCAGCATGGGAGCAGACTTCCGTGGCTAAGGTGGAACAGATCATGGATGAGCTGCGTGCGGGCCTCAAAGCAGGTAACGTGCATGCCGTGAAGAGAGCCACTAACAGTATCCTCGCAATGGGTCTGGACCCTGACCTACAACTGCATGCCGAGCAGCCACTGATAGAGCGCACGCTGCAGATACTGATGAGGCGCGGCAAGGAATACCAGGACAGTGTCCACGGACCAAGCCAGCACTTCCGCACGGTGGCGCACATCATAGACACGTTGACGCCCAGAGATTGGCCAGGCATAGCCAAGATACTGGAAGATAACAAGCATGAGATCATCAGGGACCTGCTGCTGAGGATGCGCGAAGGTTGGACGGCCAGCGCACTGATAGCAGCCAAGGACCTGCAGCGCTGGGGCAGGCGTTGGCCTGAGCTAGCCACCATAGCACGCACCGCATTAGATGATGTTGACAGGGTAGACGAGAGCCGGGATGATTACACGCCCAGCACAGAAAACCTCTTGCGTTATTTGCGTCAGGATTTAGACAAGGGCGACCACGATGCTGCGCTGGAGATCATAGGCGAGCTGGCATGGCCCACGCATCCCAGCATGGATCTCAGTGAGTTGCTCAACAGTCACAAGCGAGGTCTCATGCGAGCCATGCTAACTACTATGAGCAGCAATGACAGCGAAGGTGTGCAGTACATCATGCCACAGTATCTGGGTGGATTTGCCAAGTTTGGCGTGCATTGGCCTGAGTTCGACACCATAGAACGCAGCGTGGCTGCCATGGGGCATGAACAGCGTGATGCGGTTGATGAGGATTATGCGCTGGGCGAACCTGCACCGCAGGAGATCAACGACTTGTTTGAGTTCCTAGAAAACAGTGACGGATTCAATGCAGTAGCATCGCTGTACCGCCTCGCTGATGCCGATCTGGATCCCACCTATGCTGAAGATATCGCACCATACAAGGATCTGATCATACGCGGCATGCTGCAGTGGGCCAATGAAGAACCAGAATGGGCACCAACTGTGCTCACAGCCATAGACACTCTGCGCGACATAGGCCTAGACTGGCCAGAGCTGGCTGCTGTCAGCAAGAGCGCACTCAGCGATTTCGATCAGCTCACAGAGACCAATCCCGTGTATGCCAAGCAGGATGCTGAACGTGCCGTGCGCGGCATATCATCAAACCTCGAGAAGATGCGCCGTGTAGGGCTGCAGTGGGAGGCATACTACCAGCTGATCGATGCGCTATATGGAGTGTTGGCCGTGAATCGCAGCTACGCAGACATGACCACGCCTGTGCTGGAACACTACAAGACCGACATCCTGCGTACCTTGCTGTGGAGCATCAAGACATCAGTGGAGCAGGGCAGGCACGACATGTTCATGAACAGCATGTTTGATGCGTTTGATCGTGCTAGAGTCAACTGGCCAGAGATTGATGCTATCAAGCGCAGCATGCGAGCTCGCGCTGAACAGTCAGCTGGCATAGCAGAGTCAACCATGAATCCTCATCAGCTGCGCTATATCACACAGACGCTGGATAATCACACTCCGTGGAAGGCAGCTAATGCCATGATCCAGCAGGGACTGCGCTATGACAGCAATCCTGAGATCAAAGCGCTCTGGGATGCCAACAAGGATCGCACAATCATACACATGCTCAAGCTGATCAAAGCTGATCCAAACCACACAGGCGTTCCGCTGATGATCAAGGACTTCAAGACCATTGGCCTACCTTGGTCAGAGATAGACAGTATAGCCCGCAGCATCAGTGTGGGCATAGCAGAAGCTTGGAGCAAGAAGTACAAGCGCAGCATCAACTGCAGCCATCCCAAGGGTTTCAGCCAGAAGGCACACTGTGCAGCACGCCGCAAGCGCAGAGCAGGTGGCAAGACCAAGAGCAAGAGCGTGGGTGAAGCCATCAATCCCATCAGCGATCGCGGTGCTATAGCCTACAGCCCCATACACAAGCCTCGCGAACCTAGGAAGGTAGAGCCAGCCAAGCTGGGTGTGCAGGTTGATGTGCGCAGAGAGCATCCGCGCGATCCAGATGAATATGTGTACAAGAAACCCAAGCCCAAGAAGACGTTCAGCCTGGATGACGAGCTAGACGAAGCCATACGCGGACAGCACCGCTGGATACAGCGTGTGGCAGACAACCTAGCCTGGGATTTTGAGCACAATCGCGATCTCGAGATCGGATATACCATTCAGAAGCTGAACCAGACTGATCCCAGCGAGGTCCAAGAGATATTCGAACCATTAGCCCAGAGCTATGCTGATTGGTTCCAGCGCATGGTCGATGCCAACAGCGTTGATTTTGGCCTTCGAGAGCTGGACAGGCTGCTGGGTTACATCAGGGAGGCCTATCCACAGATAATCGCAGCAGTGGAACACAACAAGACAGCTATCATGCGCTATCTGCTGACCTTGGTCAGGGAAGAACATCACGATTTAGTAAAGAGCCGCATTGCTCTGCTCAGAGACCTCGGAGCTGATTGGAAAGAGCTCAACATGATAACTCGCAGCCTGCTTGAGAACGAGGATCCTGACAAGCAGCAGCGCAGCAAGGCTGAAGCTCGCCAGACCATCTTGGACATGTTCGCTCGCGACATGGCAAAGAACGGTGATCGTGGCATCTACTACGTGATGTATCACATGGACGACTGGGGATTCAAGCTGGCAGATTGGCCGGAACTGCTGCCTTTGATCGATGCTCACAAGCATCGGATAGTGAGCGAACTGCTCAAGACACACCGAGGCGACTATGGCAGGAATCGCGAAGGAGTGCGGCTGTCACTGGACAGAATGCGCAGGATAGGCCTTGATTGGCCTGAGTTGGATGTCATAAGAAAGAGCCTTGATGCCGGCGAGAGACTGAACGAGGATGGCGACTTTGAAGAGATCATGGAATTCTTAGCTGGACAAATGAGTGACATGTCAGCGTTCCTCGAGGAAGGCAACGACCTATGGTTGGTTGGTGTGCTGAGCGAGATATACACCATGTTGGAAAACGAGAATCTTCACCAACAGTATTGGCCAGAACCCCATGACTGGGATATTGATCTAGAAGCTAACAAGACCAATTTCGTCAAGGGCATACTGGAAGCCATCAAGCTGGGCGAAGTCGATGAGGCTGTGCCGGCTGTGCACATGCTCAAGGATTATTGGCATGTCAATTGGCCAGAGCTTGATGTCATACTCAAGAGTGCCAATGCTATCAGGGCACAGGAGATTGATGAGCTACGTGGCTATCGTGCTGATCCCGTGTATCGTGCTGCCAAGCGAGAGTTCAAACCTCACAAGATGAAGACTCACAGCGAGCGCGACACGGCCATGGAAAAGCTCACTGACTACCTGGAGACACAGGGGTTCAAGCACATCGGTCAGGGTAGCTACAGCGAGATCTATCTCAAGCCAGGCTATCCATGGATGTTCAAGCTGTGGAGCCACGATCCCGCTTACCTATGGTGGATCACCTGGGCAGCCAAGCATCAGGACAATCCCAACGTGCCACGAGTCAAGGGCCTACCTGTGAAGATAGCACCAGACACCTATGTGGTACGATTGGAAAAGCTGCGCGGCCGCAGCCGCTATGATCACAAGCAGCTAGCCGACATGCTAGACGGTATTGAAACGGTTGATGACATCAGCAAGGAAGATCTGCAGTGGATCCGCAGGGAATATCCAGGCATCTATGATGCGCTGCGAGTGATACAGCGTGCTGGTAGCGATTTCGTGGTTGACCTGCACAGCGACAACATAATGATGCGCGGGCAGATACCGGTATTGGCTGATCCAGTAGTGGGCTGATCAGCACAGGGTTTTGACAGCTCTATGTGCGCGATTATCTATAATACGCCAGTTGCCTGGCCGCTCAGCCTGCAGTGCTTCTGCATCTTCAATTGACTGGCAGCAGAAGCTTTCCCAACACTTATACAGTGTATCATGCTCACGCAGGGCGATGATGCGCTGGAAAGAACGTACCTCGGGGCTCAGCTCATCAGTAGTGATGAATGGAACGATTGAGTCAATATATGCCATCACTCATCACCTTTGGTGCTGTTGTGGTAGATGATCAGGAAGAACACGCCCAACGCGATGTAGAGGTTAGTACCTAAACCAATCAGCGTGATACCTGCCACTAGGCTACCCAGTGACAGAACCATGGCACCCAGAGCTTTGATGAATTCGCTATTGTTATCCATGCCAGTTTGCCTTGTGTGAGAATTTATCTTCCTGGTGTAGTGAGTGGATCATCGCATCCACTCTTTGTGATAGCGTATGAGCGTCTCTATGGTACGGTCGTCCAGCTGGGGCTCGCACATGGCAGCGATATAGATATCAGCGTCTAGATTGCGTGATGCGCAGTATTTTCGTGCTAATTCCAACAGCTTTTCCATGAACTTCTCCTGTCTCAAGAACACATTAGCACAGAATACCTGCCTGTCAACCGATAATCTGTGCCAAAAACGCCGCGCGATAAATATCCGCACAGGGACTCGGATCATGGATGAATACTTTAAGCTGGTTGGTGAGGTAGGTTTTCCCATGGCTGCTGCCCTGGGCGGTGGATATTTTGTGTTCCTCACTCTGAAGTTCATACTAGCTGGTGTGATGAGCTCAGTCAAGGGTCTAAGCGGTATCATCATAGCACTGGACAATCGTGTAAAGACCATGAACCACGATGTGATACGCATTGACACGCTGATGAGCAATGCACTGGGAGTGAGGCCAGACATCGAGCGCATAGCACGCGCTGATGGCAAGAACGATGCTAGGCGGGATTGAAGAATGATGTCCAACCAGCGCCTCGGACTTTTACTGTTATTCTTCCTGGCAGCCTACTTTGTGCTGGGTAGTAGCCTAGCCAGAGACGAGCTGCTTTGGCTAATGGCTCACTAGGATCTAACATGGATATAGCTGCAACCATCAACAAGTATGGTTTCCCAATAGTTGCTGCCGGAGGCCTCAGCTACATAATCTACTACATCTGGCGCTGGGCCACCATGGAGATCAAACCCATACTCAGCGAAGCCAACGGCGTTCTCATCGCGCTGATCGACCGCATACGCATGCTAGACAACGATCTCATACGATTGAACCAGAAGCTGAACATAGTGCTGCAGCTCAGAGGCAAGGAGATCGAAAGCGAACGGCATCTGCATGATGTCAAGACCACAGCTGAGGCACAGAAGCGCGAGCTGGAAGCAGCATCGCAGCAGAAGAAAGCCGCAGAAGAGCTGGCCCACGGCAAAGTACCAAGGACCAGGAAGAAACGCACGCCGATCAAGGACCAGGACAGCGATTCCAAGGAAGCTGCCAGCGGCAGCAGCTGATAAATATGCTATGCGCATCAAAGACATCATCCCAGAATCCACACGCTATCGCCGGATGGCTCCAAAGACCTTGGATACCATCTATGCCAAGCAGGCCTATGACCGAGAATTGGCTGCTGTGAACGCAGCCAACGCTGCCCAACAGCGGGAAATCGATAATGCCAAGAAAAGAGAAGATTATGCCCAGAAGAAGGACGCTGGCACATTGCCAGATGATCCCATAAAGGTATATTCCATTCACATATCACGCCCATATGTTCGCCATTGGCGCAGGACGCATGACAGGCAATGGGCACTAGAACATGCCAAACGGTGGCGTCGGATAAAACAGGCTGTACCAACCCACATCAAACAAGAAATATACAATGATCCAAGCTATCAGGCAGCTGTCATTCGCATCTGGGATCTAGCCGATCTGGTGCTCAAGACCTATGAGATGCCTCCGCCCAACTTCGGAGTGGCTTCTGGGTTCTCCAGGTTGGATAGGGTGGGAGCTGACAAGCAAGACGCTGTTGATGCGGTGATCGACCTCACTGATGCCATAAAGAAAGTCCTGCGCAAGAACAACATCGACGACACAGGACGTCAGCTGCCACCGCAGCGCTGATCACTTGGTGTTGGTGCGGTATACGGTGTCCCAACCTTCGCCCGGTGGATTAGCAGCTAAGTCTGTGCAGCGTTCTATCCACATATCATAGTAGCCATCCATTTGCCCACCAAACTTGCCCTTGAGTTCTATGCAGGCCATGATAGCACCTTTGAACCTCTGCGCACGGTAATCTGCTATCATGTGCAGGTGTTTGATCTTAGCTTCCTCGTCTCGCACGGTCAACACCGTGTGTATGTTCACGCCTTCCCGCTTGCCCTTTACAGCGATGCAGTCCAGAGGCAGCGTGAAGAAATCCTGCTTGACGTGGTCGTTGGTGCGATCCCCTATGACCATAGCAACATGATAAGGCTTAGACTGGCCTTCCAGACGGCTTGCCAAATTAACAGCATCACCCAGGCAAGTGTAGTCAAAGCGCTGCTCACTGCCCATATTACCAACAACGACGACCCCGGTGTTAATGCCCAGGCCCATACCAAAAGGAGGAACGCCTTCCGCAGTGACTTCGGCATTGAACGCAGAAAGGCTATCCAACATCTCCAGGGCCGTTCTAACCGCGTTCCTCGCGTGGTCTGGATCATCCAACGGAGCATTCCAGAATGCCATCTGCGCATCGCCGATATACTTGTCCAGAGTACCCTCATTGTCCAATATCTTCCTCGTCATGGCCGTCATGTAGCGATTCATTATCCGGGTCAGCCCTTGGACGTCGCTGCCATAATGCTCGCTGATAGAAGTGAAGCCCCTGACATCTGTGAACATGATCGAAAGCTCACGTGATTCCCCTCCCAGCTTGAGCAGGTCTGGATTCTCCTGCAGCTTCTCTACCATCTTTGGGCTCAGGTATGTGCCAAACTGCTTCTTGATCTGCTGCTTCTGTAGGAACTCGCTGACAAACTTCACCACGTAGGCATGCAGAGCGACCACAATGCTGCCTGCTGTAATGGCAGTAGCGTCCCATAATAGTCTATGCTCACTATAACCCCAGCGGCTACCCATAATGCTAGCGAACACCACCACAACCATCGTTCCAATGCCCACATAGGTCCACCTCGCCATTGCTGTCAATATGATACCGGCTGTTGCCAGTGCCAAGAGTTCCCCACCATCTGACCAATCTGGGCGCTGTATGTTGACCTTGTTGATCATGGTACCCAGCACAGCTGCTTGAACATCCTGTGGCCACACTGCTCCGATGGCAGTTGACACCGGATTGCCTATGCCTGCTGCGCTCACGCCAACGATGACCACAGCACCATGTAGATCGTCGGGCAGCTTGGTGATGCTGTAGTGCTCACTGTGCTGGCTCCAATCAATCCATATGCGCCCGAGACTGTCAGTGGTCACTGGACCAAACTTTGGTATGCGCATCTTGTCGATACCAAGCTCGCTCAGCTTGACCTGCACTGTGCTGTCCTTGGCCAGCACACGCAGCGTCTCCATGCCTAGGCTGGGATATATCTTGCCGTCCACAGAGATCACCAAAGGCACCCTGCGATTCACACCATCTATCTCTGGCAGGGTGTTCACTGTGCCCACGCCCCAGGCTGGCGCTTCCAGCTCTGATATGTTGGCTATCAGTCCAGGATAGTGTATGATCCTATCACCAAACTGGCTGTTGATCACTGCGCTGCCAGGCTTCCTTGGGCTGTTCTTGGTCACAGCAGCAGGTATGTTGCTGAGGATCGTGGGATGATCTTTCAGTGTTTCTGACAGCTGAGCATCGCCGCCAAAGCGGTCAGACTCGGGCATGAGCACGTTCCATACCACCAGTCCTGCGCCATGGGCATAGATATCCTTGATGATGTCAGCATACACGGTGCGTGGGAAGGGCCACTGTCCATACTTGTCCAACGCAGCTTCGTCTATGTTGACCACAGCTATGTTGTTTGTGTGCACAGGCTGGCCAGTGATCAGAGTGTCAAAGTATCGCAACCTCACACTCTCCACGAAGCTGGGATCAGCTGCACGCAGAGCTATCATGACCGCAAGTGTTATCAGCGCCGTCCACGGCGATAGCACAATCTTCTTGAGCATGCGGTATTTAACCTAAGTCAGAGATCCAGTGCTTGGCATACAGCAGCCACGCAGATCAAAGCAAACATGGTACCGAGGAATATCGCAGCGTCTATGGGTAGCCTATAGCCATAGGCCCAGATGTCGTGCACATTATACATCGCGTTATCTCCTATTGAAGCAGACAGATAGCAGTGTCGTCGCTGAACACGTAGCGTATCTTGCTGATACCGCGATACCTACAGGTCAGCTGATCAGTCTTGACGCTGCCAGACCACAGGATGCGATCCTGCCACGGGGATCTGTGCCAGGCACCATCATTCCAGCTCCAGCCAGTGGTTCGCCTCTCGACACGCGGTAAGTCCATGACCCAGCGCTCCATGTTGCTATCGATGGTTATCTCGGTGTGATTGGCTGTGGTTTCGACCAAGCATTGGCGAAATCTCACGTAGGCAAAGCCGTTTGAATCGCGCTCGCTCACATCGCAGGCCACGCTGCGGCTGGCCGTGGCTACCGGGGTGGCCAGCACCAGCAGTGCGGCAGTCAACCATGCTAGCCTATCGACCGACGACACTCTTCAATCCGGGCACTATCTGTGCTAGGCTGTGATAGGTCTGGTAATCGCTGCCGCTGATGATCACGCCAAACACAAACAGGCCCAGATAGATCATGGCTGGCAGTCCAAGGAACACTATCACGCAGGCCCAAAATATCTGTGATCTTTCTTCAGATCTTTCCCTGGCCAAGCGCTCTGCGCGTTTCCTAGCCTGTTCTGCGTCTATCTTTGACTGCTTGAATGCTGCTCTCTGGGCAGGAGTCATGCGAGCCAGCATATCTGCCTCTTGTTCAGCAGCTATCTCACGCATGGCCTGCTCGCGCAACATGTTGTTGTTGCGGATGATCTGGTTGTTTATCTCTGTGATCTTGTTCTTGTTTATGACTTTTTGAGTGTTGGCAGCCTTCTGTGCCGGCGAGTTCTTGATGACGTCCACGATCCCAAACACCGAATCGGTAAGGACCTCGCCCCAGGCTTGCCCAAGCTTCTGGGCCTTCTTGGGATCCATGTCAATCATGGATAACCTCCTAAAAAAAATGTATAAAAAATAACTATAGGTACTTAAATCACAGCTATTTAGCAGAAATTAATGTTTGACATAGCTGTAGCCCTTGCAGCTACCAGTGTAGCAGCTGATGCTCATTTTGGCAGCGTCGGGGGTTGTGAGATTGTCCTGCACCACCGTGGCTCCGATGTTGCTGCCACTGAGCTGCAGCACAAAGCTCTTGTCTGCTCCAACACTGCCGCGCTGCATGATGCTGGCGGTGTTGTTGCTGTTTGACACTGGATCGCTCATGACCACGCTGGCTCTGTGATTGCCGTCGCCGGTCTGCAGTATGGTTATGTCGTTGCCGCTGTTAATGCTGTTTGAAGCCACCATGCCATCAGCGCCAACCGTGGCCCTGTGATCTCCACGGTCATGCTGCAGTATGGTGATGTTGTTGCTATCGCCGTGAGTGACGATCATAGCCTGTTGGTTACCAGAATCCACCTGCTTGACATAAGCAGTGTTGTTGTCACCTATCTGCTCTATGTAAACGAACTTGGAATTTGCCGCAGGCATGGCCACAGCTGGGCCAGTGCCGGCAGCACCCACTGTCTGTGCTGCTGCAGTTGATCCAAACAGCAAAAATGCTATCAGTGTGCGTATCATCTGCTCTGTGATATCCTTATGATGCTGTTGCCTCCGCCGTTGACGCGCTGGTTCAGTGTGTACTGGTCCTGCGACAGCGACAGCAGCGAGTTCTGATCTTTGTCCAAGGTCACTTCAGCATAGCTTGATGTACCATTGCGGTAGAGCACCAGCTGGTTACCCATGATGATGTAGTTTAGACCGCTGGCCTTCTTGTATCCTGGCAGCAGCCCTTCGTTAGCAGCTATCTTGAGCATGTTTTCCAACAGCTCTGCGTTCAGCAGGTCCAGCATGTTGGCCAAGAACTGCTGACTGAGATAGTCTATGTCTAAGCGAGATCCAGCTGCTGTCAGTAGGTTGATATTGAGATCATCAAACTTCAACAGATCAGCATCAAGATAGTTGATATCCAGCGCGGTTTTCATGAGATGCTCGCTGCTGTGAGCAGCAGCTTCCCTGGGCGGTGTCAGTATCAACATGTTGTTGATCTGGCTGGGATCCAGCTTGAGTATCACGCTCTTGGCTGGATTGGCTTCTCTGCTCTTGGTCACCGTGGCTTGGAATGGTTGATCAAGCACTTCCTCACCCGCATCAGTGGTCACTATGATCTTGCCTGTCTTGCAGTCTCGCTCCACGTTCTTGAAACCCACTGGGCAACTTGGTAATAGGATGATGAGGCTGCGTCCCAGCTCATCGACGGTCATGCTAAAGTCCGTGCCGCGCACGCCTATGGTTGCCGTTGGTGTCTCGATCTTCACGCTGGCAGGGTTGTCCTTGGCTATCTGGCCGCTGGCATAGCGTGCAGTACCCAGCGCCATCTTGATGGCCAGCTTGCCAGTGTCCTTACCGGACGCAGGATCATAGACAAACTCATCTATGACCATCTTGCTCTGTTCGTTGATCTCTACCTTGGTATCATCCTCGAAGGTGATGCCAACACGAGCTCTAGCAGTGACCACGGCGTCATTCATCTCCACACGGGTGTTTACGGCACTGGGTATGCTGTTCTTGTCGCGCTGGATCTCAGCCAGTCCGGTCTGTTCTGTGACAGAACCTATGGCTGCGGTCGCATCAGTTGCCGCTGATAACAGATATAGTGTTATTGCTGCCAACGCTAGTGATGTTAACCTTGCTGTCCACTGTGCCACTCTGAGCCACTCCCACTGTGTTGCTGCTACCTGTCAGTGCCACTGTAGCTTCGAAGCCATTTAATCCAGCTGGACCGTGCTGCGTCACAGTCACGGCATTGTCGCTGCCAGTGGCTGTGATGGTGCTGCGTGCGCCCAAGAGGTTGCTGGTGATGCTGTCCGTGTGCAGGGTGTTGCGGTCGCCAGTGACTTCAGTGCTGTGCGTGCTCTTGCTGCCAGCATTGATACCAATGTCGTTGTTGCTGCCAGTGATGTTGGCCGTGATGTTGCTGTCAGCACAGGCACTGGCCTTGTTCACGCTGCCGCTGCCGCAGTCGATGTTCACTGTGTTGGTATTGCCCGTGACAGTGCTCTGCACCGTGGTGCCAGCACCCTGAACGTTCAGTGCTGCGGTGTTCACAGCTCCTATCTGTGACACGGTTATTGATTGATTGTTGCCATGCAGTATAGCTGCTGCGGCGCTGTCGCCTACTGCGTTGTCACCACCTGATTGCGTGACGCTGATGTTGCTGTTGTTGCCAACTTGGTCTATGTAGACCTGGTTACCAGCTGCTAGTGCTCCACTTGCTGCTAGAACCGACATCGCTGTTCCCATCAACAGCGACTTCAAACGTAGCATACTCCCTCTCCTCAGGTGCCCTCGCCGGGGTCACACATCATTTCGTGTCTGGGCCCTTGGCTGGCAATGCCTTGGCCGGTGTTGGTTTAGCAGCTGATGCGGGTCTCGGTGCGTATTCCCAGAGCTGCTTCTTGATCCCTTGCTGTATCATGTCTACCACAGCTGCTTCAGTGGCCAAGCGCACGGAGTAGGTAGTTGGTTCGTTCTGTGCCGAACCAGCTTCCATCTGCACGCTCATGGTACCTGCGTCCACGAAGGTGAACACGTTGGCATCGCTGCCTTGGCTGTATATGGTCTTGGTGGCTCCTGCGCTGACCAGGACTTCACCGGTCTGCACGCTGATCAAACGTATGACCACGGTGACCACGTCAACCCTGTAGTTGATGTCTGCGCCTATGCCCAGCAGCTTGGCACCCATTCCACCACTGATGGTGTCAGCGTCATAGCCAACGATGCCACCTTCCAGCATCACGCCTGCTACCAGCATGGGACTCAGCTGCTTGGCATCCTTGCCCTCATAGGTCTCACGTTGGTTGCGTATCAGCTGTCGTTCCTTGATCAGATCATCCAGTCCCACACGTTCTACCACCTGGAACCACTTGCCGTTACCCGCGTCCTGCAGCGCCTTGATGAGGAACACTTCTGCGCCCTGTGTCACGGCACTGCTGAGCACTGAGAACTTGTCATTGGGCTTGCGCTGTCCGGTCTTGTCGTTGAAGCTATACACAGCTATGGTTATGGGAGGGCCGTTAGGACCCTGCATGCCGTAGAGGCTGCTGACGTTGCTGCGCTTTAGGATCTGCGGTGTGGCACTGACCACTGACGGATCGATGGCCTTGTCACTCATGCAGCCGCTCAGCAGCGTCAATCCTGCTGCTGCTATCATCTTGCCTATCTTCATCAGAACTTGAAACTCCCCATGGGTACAGTGATATCAGTCTTGTTACCAGTCTCATCTATCACTGTGAGCGATATGGTACCCGCAACCGTGTCCTTGATCCAGCTGATGGTGCTGCCTTGGAAAGCCATGGTACCGGATGTGCTGCCATCGCTGAACATGGCATTGCTGAGCTGCAAGCTCAGCTGTGCGTAGATGCGAGATTCTAGATTGTTCATGAACTTGCTGAGATTGGTGTTCTGTGCCGCAGCTTTCGCAGCGTCAGCTTCGGCTTTCTTCTGTGCTTCTTGGGCCTGCCTGCGGCTGAATTCCAAGTTTTCTATGGTCATAGCTTGGCTGCTCCAAGCAGCTGGGTCGTCACCAAACGCAGGATTCTTGAAACCATAGGTTATCTGTCCAGCCAATGCGCTGGATGACAACAGCGTGAAAACCAGAGCAAACAAGCGTGTTTTCATGGTAATTCCCCCAAAGAACGCGCTCATATTTATACAGATGCTGGATTTTCAAGCATCTGGTGTGCTGGTCATCCTATCTCTGCCATGAATCGTCTGACTGCTGCTACCGTGTCATCCATGAGCATGATCTCAGCATGGTTGGCATCCAGCTCTATGGTCTTTCCTGCAGCCCAGCTCCTCTGGCTCTTGAGCGTGACCACGCCATCATTGGGTTCGTACATGTAGGGATTAAAACCCACGGTGCTCAGCAGATGCTGCACTGGTTGAGCATATGTGGTCCGGTGCAGCCGCTGCATGAATGTGCTGCGATGTGCCACTTCATTGATGAATCCGCTGCGAGTGAGATAGGCCTGCAGGGCATTCACGCTTAGTCCGTCCAAGGGCGTGGCTATGGTGGTGATGCTGATCACGTTGGGATTGTCAGCCAGTGCCAGTGCGATCAACCCACCCATGCTGTGTCCTATCACATGGCTGGGTCGATCTATCACTGCTCGAGCACAGATGTCATCTACTCCGTTGACATCATTGTGATAGTCTAGGAAATGCCAGTCATGCTCATTCAATCTTGAACGCAGATAGTTGAATATGACCGGCGTGCTGAAAGCACCGTGTATAGCGAATATGTCCATCAGCTATTTACAGGCGCTTGCAGCTCCATTTGGTTACTCTGATGGTGCGATTGTTGTCTCTGATGTCGATCTCACCCACGCCTTCCACCATGTCAAACCTGCTCAGAGGCACACCACAGGGGAAGATCAGCTCGTGGAATTCTCGCCTATCTGTGCCCAGAGTGCAGAAGGTGATGTAGTCCTTCTTGCCCCGGACCCAGCCGCGGCAATACATGCGATGCGCAGCTACCAAACCAGAAAACGTGATGGTCCTGCCCAGTTCCGTGCTATAGCAGCCGGGCATGAACTCGTCGTGAGTCCAGAAGCCTCGTTTTCTCATCTGATCAGCATGGCTGTCAAATATGGGAACCTGCCAGTCTGCGTTGCGCAAGGTGTTGCCATCCACTCGCCATGGTCGTTTGTTGCCTTCGATTCGCCAGCCTGCGGCCTTGGCCTGCTCCATGTGCACCCAGGGCCTGTACATGCTGTTGTTGTTTTCCAGCGTGCTCAGCCAGAACGCCTGTGGGTTGTGCACCTTCTCATAGGCCAAGCCCCAGATCAGGTTGGCCAAGTTGATGGCGTGTGCTTTACACAGACCAAAGCCGCCCATGTTGCCGAACAATTCCATGATTAGTTCCTTGCGAGGGCTTGAACCAATCCTCTGCAGGAAGTCCAAGCACAGTTCTTCGTTGCCCTTGATGAAGCCTCGGCGATACATGTCAGCTGTGTAGGCATCGCAGCCCAGTTCTTCCATGATGAGGTTGATGGCATCTTCGTCGAAGATCAGACCATTCTCATACTTGAGCTCGCCGTATGGTGCGTCGTTGCTCATGAGATCTCTGAAGAACACGCCCTTGGTGCGACCTGTCATGGCCGCTGGACGTATCAGCGCTGTGGCTATGGTTAGGTCACGCTTGTTCTTGACTCTGAGAGCTCTCAGGGTCCTGCGCATCACAGGACTTTCGCCCTGGCACACGCCCAGCGTGTCACCACGTGATAGCAGCTCTGCTGTGGCCTCATCCTCATCTGGATAGTCCATGGGATGGCGGCCGCTGATGTCAATGAGCTGTGCCAAGCCACGATTGCTGAGCACGTCTATCTTGAGGAATGCTAGGTCTTCGCACTCATGCTTGTCCAAGAGGATCTGGTTGTCCTGCCGTATCAGGCTGGCAGGTGGTGCGCGATCAAACACCACTATGCCTCCCGGATGCTTGCTGATGCAGCGCTTCTTGCCTATGAGCTTGGCAGTGAGCTTGCGCCATTCCTCCTGCTGGTGCTTGGGAACCAGCTTGGCGATG
>Ga0114963_10000385_pt1 | contig 29517 bp, 28 predicted proteins | sample C_131016_EF_Meta_FD_87019 | JGI IMG/M metagenome (GOLD analysis project Ga0114963, IMG submission 87019) | Freshwater microbial communities from Lake Croche, Canada to study carbon cycling - C_131016_EF_MetaG | ecosystem: Environmental > Aquatic > Freshwater > Lake | place: Lake Croche, Canada... | reverse complement strand
GGTGGCAGTTTAAAGGTCAGATTGTCGATCAGGAGGCGGTCGCCATAGCCTTTCGACAGGCCTTCGAAGTCGATAACATTGTTGCCCAGCCGTTCAGCCACCGGAATGATGATCTGCGCGGTGCTCGGCCCCTTGTCGTTCTGCTTCTGCACCAGCTCGTCATACCGCTGGATACGCGCCTTCGACTTGGCCTGACGGGCCTTCGGGCTTTGCTGCATCCATTCCTGTTCGCGCTGCAGGGTCCGCTGGTGGGCCTCGGATTCGCGGCCTTCCTGCACCAGACGCTTCTGCTTGGCCGACAGCCAGGTGGTATAATTGCCCTCGTAGGGAATACCGCGGCCGCGGTCGAGTTCCAGAATCCAGCCCGTGACATTGTCGAGGAAGTAGCGGTCATGGGTCACGATCAGAATGGCACCGGGATAGGTACGCAAATGCCCTTCGAGCCATGCCACGGTTTCGGCGTCCAAATGGTTGGTCGGCTCATCGAGCAGCAACAGGTCGGGCTGCGACAGAAGCAACTGGCACAGCGCGATGCGGCGACGCTCGCCGCCCGACAGCTTCGACACATCGGCATCATCAGCAGGGCAGCGCAATGAATCCATCGCCTGATCGACTTTGCTGTCGAGATCCCACAGGCCTTTGGCCTCGATCTCGTCCTGCAGACGGGTCATTTCATCGGCGGTTTCATCGGAATAGTTCATCGCCAATTCATTGTAACGGTCGAGCACTGCCTTTTGCGGGGCCACGCCGTCCATCACATTCTCGCGCACCGAGCGGGTCGGATCGAGCTGCGGCTCCTGCGCCAGATAGCCGACACGCGCCCCTTCGGCGACCCAGCCATCGCCGGTGAACTCCTTGTCGATGCCCGCCATGATGCGCAGCAGCGTCGATTTACCGGAGCCGTTGACCCCCAAAACACCGATTTTCGCATCCGGATAGAAGGACAGATGGACATTGTCCAAAATCTTCTTGCCACCGGTATAGGTCTTGGTCAGACCCTGCATATGATAGACGAACTGATGAGCGGCCATGATGGACCCTTATGAGCTTGAGACAACATCTGAGGGGCAGATCGCCCTGTTGCCCCGTGTCTATACTGTCCGCCTGTCATGCGGCAAGTGTCTTGTGCAGGTCGGCTTTTGGTCCCGGGGCGGCATTTTCATTCCCGATCGCCCCCGATGCCCCGTTGCACTCCTGTCAAAAATCGGATTAAGAATGATCCGTGTCGCGCTTTGCGTATACAAGCGAAATGTGGGCCTGTAGCTCAATGGTTAGAGCCGTCCGCTCATAACGGACTGGTTGCAGGTTCGAGTCCTGCCGGGCCCACCACATTCATTCGACAAGAGCACAGGTCATGTCCCCGGGACGCCTCCAAAGCCTGCGTCGTTGGCCAGCCCTCCCCGACCCGATCCGTTGACACTCCGGCCCGATTGGTTTAGCTGATACCGCAAATATGATGATAGTTAATCGGTTATTTCATTGATATTATTGATTAACTTATCAGTTTCAGGTGGATTTGATGCTTATCAAGATCGGTACCCGGCGTAGTCCTTTGGCTTTGGCACAGACCAACTACGTCATCCATTTGATCAAGCAGAAATATCCCGAATCCGAATTCTCTCTCCATTCCATCACCACCATCGCCGACAAGGACCGCGTGTCCGAATTCCACCAGTTCGGGATTGTCGGGGTGTTTTCAACCGAACACGAGCAGCAATTGATCTCGCACGAGGTCGATATCGTGGTCCATTCGTTGAAGGATCTGCCGACCAATCTGGCCGAAGGGCTTGTGCTGGCGGCCGTGCCCGAGCGCAGGGATGCCCGCGACATCCTGTGCGGCACAACGCTTGTCGATCTCAAACAGGGCGCGACCGTCGGCACCGGCTCCTTGCGGCGCAAGGCGCAAATTCTCAGCCTGCGTCCCGACGTCAATGTTGTGCCCATCCGCGGCAATATCGGTCCCCGTCTGGCCCGCATTGACGGCGAGGACGGGCTTGATGCGGTCATTCTGGCCCATGCGGGTCTGCAGCGGCTCAATTTGGCCGCCGACAAGGCCGAGGTGATGGCTCCGGAAGTGTTCCCCTATGCAGTGGGCCAAGGCGCACTCGGTATCGAGGCACGCGCCGAAGACACCCAAATCATCGCTATGCTCAAGGACATCGAATGTTCAAAGGCCCGCGCCGAGGTCGATTGCGAACGGGCCATGCTGCATGCTTTGGGGGCGGGTTGCAGCCTGCCGGTCGGTGTCAATGCGGAATGGAAAGACGGCAATCTGGTGCTCACGGGACAGGTGACCTCGCTGAATGGCGAAGAATGCGTCACCGCAGTGGAGACCGCCTCACCCGACGCCGCGACCGATCTGGGCATCCGCACCGCAGAGGTGATCCGCCAGCGCGGCGGTGTCAAAATCCTCGAACACTCCTACAAGAGTTTCTGCGGCCACTATAAATTCATCAACTAAAACGGCCGCAAGGCCTGATGCAGGCCTACCCCAAGCGTCAGCGGTTGGCCTCAAGGCCGTGCGCGAAATGGGCGATGGCCGTCGAGATGGCCTGTTTGGTAAAGGCCAGATCCCCGTCGGAATGCACCGAAGACACATACATCAGGCCGCGCGGCAGGGTGTAGATGCCCTGTTGCAGCAGCTTCGACGTGAGACACAGGACCAGCGACCGGTCGACCTTGGCCAGACCGGCCATGCCGTCCATCTGGTTGACACCGGCGAATAATTGCACGCAAGGCCCGACATTCTGGGCAAAGACCGGTGTGTCATGCGCCCGGGCCTCGGCATTGACATGGGCGGCAATCGCATTGCCGATCCGGTCGATTCGCGGATAAAGGGTATCCTGCCCGGCCTTCAGCGTTTCCAGACAGGCAATGCCCGCCCCGAGCGACACCGGATTGCCGTTAAATGTCCCGCGATGCAGCAAGCGGCCCGAGGCGATCACCTGCATCACCTCGCGTTGCCCCGATACCGCACCGATCGGCAAACCCGCCCCCAAAGCCTTGCCAAGCACGCTGAGATCGGGCGTCACGCCATAGCGTTGCTGGGCGCCACCAAGCGCGAGCCGGAAACCGGTAATCACCTCGTCAAAAATCAGCACAATTCCCAGGCGGCGGGTGATGTCGCGCAGGGCCTGCAAAAATCCTTCTGGTGGGGCGAAACAGCCGGCATTGATGGCGGCGGGCTCGACAATCACCGCCGCAAAGCGGGTATCAAGCCGTTCTGACAGACCTTCCAGTGTCCCCCAATCGAACAGTTCGACCGACTGCGAGGCATCGGGGTCTTGCCCGATGGTCGCCGCCCCGTCATTGCCGATGCTGTTGGCAATATGCAGATTGTCGAACCAGCCGTGATAATTGGCGCGGAATTTGGCGATGGTATTGCGTCCGGTCGCCGCCCGCGCGACCCGCAAAGCAAGTTGGATCGCCTCCGACCCTGAACTGACAAAGGCACTGTGTGCGCCCGATGGCACCAGTTCGGCAATCAGATCGGCCAGACGGGCTTCCCCGCGATGGATCGAGGCCGTGCGCAGGCCTTTTGACAATTCGCGCTGGACGGCCTCCAACACCGGCTTCGGCGTATGCCCCAACAGCAACGGGCCATAGCCCAGGCTGTAATCCAGATAGGTGTTGCCGTCGACATCGGTGACATGCACGCCCTCGGCATGGTCGATCACAACAGGAAACGGCAGTTGCGAGGCCCGCGGGGTCGATGACACGCCATAAGCGAGGTGGTTGACCGCATGGGCCCGATAGCTTTTGGACTGCGAAAAGATATGCCTGTCATAGATTTCAAGCGGCTGTGACGAATGCTCTTTAACGTCCACTGCAATGCCCTTTTCAAGCCCCATGACGGCGGGACACCCCATCAACTTGCCTCACAAGACACTAATGTTGTATCAAAGGTCTAATAATAATACAATTATGGAAACGGGATCGTCAAAACGGATGGTGAGGAGGTGTGTTCGGGGGACATTCTCATTCCATGTTGCGGTTCGTGTCATGCGTTCCATCCTTGTCATGCCATGCCCGATCGACCGCCAGGATTGGTCCAAGTATGCAATTGTATTCGTTCTTGTTAATCTCCATAGATGACATCTGTTCTGATAGGACAAAGCTCTAGGAACGATCCACGATCGATGCGGAATATCCAACCAGGGTTCGACGTAACGGCAAGCCAATAGACTTGACAATTTTCGGGAGCAGATTTCAGGCGATGACCACCAGAACGATGCCACATCTTCCAGCGTCCTCCCCGGGGACAACAAGCTATGTGCGTGGATCGGATGTCGTCCCCCTGTATCACCGCGTCTATGTGATCTTGTTGCAGAAATTGACCGATGGTTCCTATCCGGTCGGTAAAGCCATGCCGAGCGAGGACGAATTGGCGGCAGGCTTCAATGTCTCGCGTGTCACCATCCGCAAGGCGATGGAACGGCTCGAGCATGAAGGCCGCATTGTCCGCCAGCGTGGCCGCGGCACATTTCCGCTGGCCCTGCAGCCAAGCGCGCGAGAGCACGAAAATCGCTTCATGCGCAGCCAGATCTCGCTGGCCCAGAAAACCAACATTACCCTGATCGATTATACCTTCACTAAATTGCCTGCCCCCTGGCAAAGCCAGTTCGGGGTGAAACCTGATCAGGATGTGTTGCGCATTACCCGCATCCGCTTTGACACACGCTCGCCAATTTCCAAAACCGTCTGCTATCTCCCGTCCGAATTCGCGATCTACCTGCCCGAAGCAACCATTTCATCGCTGCCGATCTCGGCCAGCCTGACGAAAGCGGGCGTCACGCTCTCGCTTTTCAAGGAGCATATCACGGCCGTGCTGGCCGATTCCGAGACCGCCCAGCAGCTCGAGATCGATGTCGGTTCCGCCCTGCTGATGATGACGCGCTGGATCAAGGATGACAGCGGCCGGACGTTGGAATTGCTGCAAGCACTCTACCGCCCCGATCGTTACGAATACCGCGTCGAATATCAGGGCAAGGACCAGAAAGGCGGCGCGGACTGGAAGGCCATGATCACCGACAGCCATTCCTGAAAGAGCCGACCGGAACCATACCGACGATCAACCACGACATGTTCAAACACAAGAGGGGACCACGATGAAAAGTAAATTTTTTGTGTCCGCAATGACATCGCTTCTGCTGGCCTGTGCGCTTCCGTCTCTTGCCAGTGCGAGGGATCTGATGGTGGTCGGTTTTGGCGGCGGCTTTCAGGACAATGCACGCAAGCATCTGTTTCAGGGCTACGCGACCGAAAAGGGCGTCAAGATCACCGATGACGTCTATAACGGCGAAATGGCCAAGCTCTATTCGATGGTCAAATCGGGCGACATTACATTCGACGTGATTATGGTCGAAGCCCCCGAAATGGTGCGCGCCTGTGAAGACGGTGTGCTGGAAAAGCTCGACTGGACCCTGATCAACAAGGATAAATTTATCCCCGGCGGCACCAGTGCCTGCGGCGCGGGGGCTGTGGGTTGGGGTGTCAGCCTGTTCTATGATCAGGCCCGCACCCCGCAAGGCCCGGCCAATTACGCGGATTTGTGGAATGTCCAGAAATTCCCCGGCAAGCGGTCCCTGCGCTCGGGTGCCAAGATGACGATGGAAATCGCGCTGATGGCCGATGGCGTGCCGATGGCCGATGTCTACAAGGTGCTGGCCACCCCCGAAGGCCAGAAACGCGCCTTTGCCAAGCTCGACGAATTGAAGCCGCATATTGTGTGGTGGAAATCGGGTGCGCAGCCCCTGCAACTGGTCGGCAGCGGCGAAGTCGCCTATGCGGTGGGCTATGTCGGCCGCACCATCAAGGCCACCGAAGGCGGGGCGAAATATCCGGTCCAGTGGAACACGCTGCTGTTCTCCTTCGATTACTGGTCGGTTGTGCGCAACAGCCCCAACAAGGCCGAGGCCATGAAGCTGGTCAATTACATGACCGATGAAAAGCCACTGATGAATCTGGCACAGGATTGGGCCGTGTCGCCGGCCACGGCGGCTGTCGCCAACAACCCCGAAGTGGTGAAGAAAAACCCGGGCATGGTGGCCAGCCACGCCAAGGAAGGTCTGTTCATCAGCACCGATTTCTGGGTCGAGAACGGGGCTGATCTCGAAGCCAAGTTCAACGCCTGGGTTGCCAAATAAGGGCAAGCCCCAACGATTGCCCGTCGTGATGGTGACGAAACGGAACCTGCTGGCAGCGGCGCTGATTGCGCCGCTGTTGCTGCTCGTGCTCGTCAGTTTCATCGTGCCTTTGGGCGCCACGCTCTATCGGGCGGTGGAAGATGCCGAGATACCGACCATCCTGCCCAACACCACCACCCTGCTCCGGCAATGGGATGGCAAGGCTTTGCCGTCCGAACAGGTCTATCACAGCCTGATCACCGAATTGCGCGACGCACAGGAACAGCAGAAAGCCGGGCCTGTCCTCAACCGCCTGAATTTCGAGGAGACCGGCCTGCGCTCGCTGCTGTTGCAGGGCTTGCGTGCATCGGGCCGGTTTACGGGCTCCACCAAAGAGGGTCTGATCGCGCTCAATCCCCGCTGGGGCGATCCGCAGTTCTGGGGTCTGGTCAAGCGCAGCACAGGGCCATGGACGCCGCTGTATTTTCTTCGCTCGGTTGATCTGAAGCTTGGCCCCGATGGCGCGGTGGTCCCGACAGCGGAAGAGGAAGCGGTCTTTATCAGGCTGTTTGTCCGCACCTTTGAAATCAGCCTTACCGTTACCCTGATCTGTGCCGTGCTGGCCTATCCGATCGCCTATACGCTGTCGATCCTGCCGCAGGTCTGGACCAATATCGGCATCATGCTGGTGCTGATCCCGTTCTGGACCTCAATTCTGGTGCGCACCACCGCATGGTTCATCATCTTGCAACGCGAAGGCCCGATCAATGCGCTGCTGATCTCGCTGCATGTGGTGGACCAGCCTGTGACGATGATTTTCACCCGCTTTGCGGTCTATCTTGCCATGGTGCATGTGCTGCTACCTTTTGCCATTCTGCCGCTCTACAGCGTCATGAAAGGCATCAAGCCCGATTATATGCGGGCGGCGGCCTCGCTGGGTGCGCCGGGCTGGCGGCGGTTCCTGCGCATCTATCTGCCGCTCAGCATGCCCGGCGTTGCCGCCGGAGCCATGATGGTGTTCATGCTGTCGGTTGGCTTCTACATCACGCCGGCTCTGGTCGGCGGGTCGGGCGACCAGATGATCAGCTATTTCATCGCCTTTTTCACCAATACATCGGTCAATTGGGGCATTGCTGCCGCTCTGGCGGCCTTGCTGATGGGGATGACGGGGGTTCTGGTGGCCACGGCCTGGCTGCTGGTCCCCGGTTTCCGGGCCGGCGGGGTCAGGGTTTAGCCATGACCGCAATCCCGATCCCGCACATCCGACAGCGGCCCCCGACCGGACGCCTGCTGCTCTATGCCGCGACAAGCCTGCTGCTGGTGTTTCTGGTTGCCCCCATTCTGGTGGTGTTTCCGCTGTCGCTGTCATCGGGCGAATTGCTGGTCTTGCCGACACCGGGCTATTCATGGCGGTGGTATGCGGATTTTTTCACCTCGCAACGCTGGCTGCTGGCCACCTATAACAGCTTTGTCGTCGGCATCCTGACCACGCTGATTGCCACCACGCTCGGCACACTGGCCTCGATCGGCCTCTATCTCGGACGCTTCCGCGGTAAGGCTTTCGTGCTGGCCGTCCTCTCCCTGCCGATGGTGACGCCGGTGATTGTCACCGCCATTGCCTTGTATTTCTCGCTCTCGGCGGTCGGACTGGGCAGCACACTGACAGGGTTGGTGCTGGCCCATACGGTGCTGTCGGTGCCCTATGTGCTCTTGACCGTGCTGGCCTCGTTGCAGACATTCGACCCCAACCTGTTGCGCGCCGCAGCCAGCCTCGGGGCCTCTCCGCTGCAAAGCTTCTACCGGGTCGTTCTGCCGCTGATCACGCCGGCGGTAGCCACCGGTGCGCTGTTCGCCTTTGCCACCTCCTTCGACGAGTTGATTGTCGCGCTGTTTATCGCCAGCCCCGATCAATTCACTTTGCCGCGCCAGATGTATGCAGGCATCCGCGAATTTTTGAGCCCGACGATTGCTGCGGCAGCGGTTCTGATCATCCTGATGTCGGTTGTGTTGCTGATGATCAATGAAACCATCCGCAAACGCGCCATCCGGCACACTCTCCCCCCCACAGTCCGCACGCCATGAGGAGCACGATGTCCGATCCGATTGTCGTCTTTGACCAGATCACCAAAAGCTATGACGGGATCACCACCGTCGTGCATGGACTGGATTTGACCATCGAGCGCGGCGAATTTGTAACGCTGCTCGGCCCGTCGGGGTCCGGCAAAACCACAACATTGATGATGCTGGCCGGTTTCGAGGATCCGTCGGGCGGCACGATCAGTCTGGACGGACGCCTGCTCAACCATGTCCCGGCCCATCAACGCGGCATCGGCGTGGTGTTCCAGAACTATGCCCTGTTCCCGCATATGAGTGTGGCCGGCAATCTGTCCTTTCCGCTGGAAATGCAGGGGATGGGCCGGGCCGAGCGCGACCAGCGCATCAAGGCCGCGCTCGACATGGTCAAACTCGGGCCTTTGGGCGAGCGCAAACCCTCGGAACTGTCAGGCGGCCAGCAACAGCGCGTCGCCCTGGCCCGCGCCTTGGTGTTCCAGCCCAAGCTGGTGCTGATGGACGAGCCGCTGGGCGCCCTCGACAAGCAATTGCGCGAGCATATGCAGATCGAGATCAAACACATCCACGAGCAGCTTGGGGTCACCGTGGTCTACGTCACCCATGACCAGAGCGAGGCGCTGACCATGTCGGACCGGGTGGCGGTGTTCAATCAGGGCCGTATCCAGCAATTGGCCTCCCCCGCCACCATTTACGAGGAACCCGCCAATGCCTTCGTCGCCTCGTTTATCGGCGAGAACAACCGGCTTGTCGGCACCATTGTTTCGCGCGATGCCCGCTATTGCCGGATGATGCTGGCGGACGGCACCCCTATCGAGGCGCGGGTGGCAGACGATCTCGCCGTCGGCTCGAAAGCGGTGCTGTCACTGCGGCCCGAGCGGGTAATGGTGGGGGCAGGCGCGACCGGGACCAATGCCGTCCAAGCGCGGATCGAGGAGTTGATCTATTTCGGCGACCACACCAGGCTGCGCCTGTCATTGGGCGGTTGCTCGGCCTTCATGGCGCGTACCAGTTTCAAGGATAGACTCGGTGATCTGCAACGCGGCGCATCGGTTCCGGTCTCATGGAGCCGCGAATGCGGCCGCGCTTTGCCGTTCATGGAGCTAGAATGAATGTTTTGGAGAATATGACGGTGGGAAACCCGAACAGCACCAGCCTCTCGACACAGGTCATCGTCACAGGCGCGGGCCCCGTCGGCCTGGTTGCCGCCCTCACCCTCGCGCAAGCAGGGGTCAAGGTCGTGTTGCTGGAAAAGCGCGACGGCCTCAACACCGCCTCCAAAGCCTCGACCTTCCACCCGCCGACCCTTGAAATCATTGACGGTCTCGGCGCCATAGAGCCCTTGTTGAGCCAAGGCGAACTGGTCCACCGCATCCAGTACCGCAACAATGACGGCCCCTTTGCCGAATTTGCCTTGGCCGATCTGGCCGGCCGCACCCGCTATCCGTTTCGACTGCATCTCGAACAATCCAAGCTGACGCCCACATTGCTTGCCAAATTCCGGGCGCTGCCGAACACCACCACGCTGTTCGAAGCGGACGTGCACGGCATCGAACAGACCGGCGACAGCATTACCGCCATTGCCAGCCATCACGGCCAGGAGTGCCGCATCACCGGCAGCTATCTGCTGGGCACCGACGGGGCCAACAGCGCGGTGCGGCAGGCTCTGGGCCTTGCCTTTGACGGTACGGTCTATCCCACCAAAATCCTGCGGGTCATGACCACCGACGATCTCGATGCCATCCTGCCGAATATCGCGCCCATCACCTATCTCTTCAACGGCTCCAGATCGCTGAGCTTTCTCAAAATGCCCGATTGTTGGCGCATCATCATCCGCGTGCCTGAAACCGCAGCCGACGAGACGGCCTTGCAGGATGCGTGGGTCAGCGAACAGATCCAGGCCGTGATGCCGGCATGGACACGCTTGCCGACCATTGTCGGGCGGGATGTCTATGGTGCCAGCCGCCGTGTCGCCTCGGCCTTCGGGATCGGCCGGGCCTTTCTGGCGGGCGACAGCGCCCATGTCACCAATACCAGAGGCGGCATGAACATGAATTGCGGGATCCATGATGCAGATAGCCTCGCCAGAGCCATCATCATGGCCTTGCGCGACGACCAGCCCGCACTTGTGCATGCAGCCTCCCGCAAACGCCAGCAGATCGCCGAGGAGATGCTGATCCCGCGCACCGACCGCAACATTTCCGGCGGCGAAGGCTGGCTCGACACCATCCGGCAGATCGCGGCCGACAAACAGGCCGCCACCGACTATCTCGCCACCGCCGCCATGCTCGACATGCTCGACAGGCTCGCCCCGCAGAGAGACCGGATATGAGTGATCTTGACCAGTTGACCGCCCTGCCCGCCCTCGGGCTGATTGTCCCTCCCGCCAATCCGACCGTTGAGCCGGAAATGGCCCGTCTGATGCCCGAAGGCGCACGCCTGTTTGCCACCCGTCTACCGGTCATGCCCGATACCACGCTGGAACAGCGCAACCGCGCCTATCTCGACACCTATCTGCCGGCCGCCCGATCCTTCGGCTCGCTGGCCATCAAAGCGATGATTGTCGCTCTGACGGGCCCCAGTTACCGTCTCGGACCACAAGGAGACAAGGCTTTCTGCACACAGCTAAGCCAGCAGGCGGGCCTGCCGGTTGAAACAGCCAGCAATGCCATCCGCAAGAGTTTGCAGGCGCTCGATGCTAAACGCATCTGCCTGTTTTCGCCCTATCCGCAATGGCTGACCGATGAGGCGTCCCGCTATTGGCAGGAGGCGGGCTACCAGATCATGCAGATCGTCAAAGTCTCGGAGACCTTCCGCGCCTATGAGCTCAGCACCGCAGAGGTCGAACACTCCCTCAGCGAGGTGGATATGGATTCCATTGACGCCATCGTCATGAGCGGCACCGGCATGATCACCCTGCCCGCCATTGCCAAACGGGCGAGTGCCTCCGTTCCGCCTTTCCTGTCATCCAATATTTGCTGCGCATGGTGGCTGATGCGCGAACAGGGGATAGCCCCCGGCTCCCTCTTTACCCAAGCCGCCCCCCAACTGGCGGCAACTCTCGAGCAAAGCCAGGCTTAAACCGCCCACACTTCTCTCATCGGCATGGACAGTCCGGCAGAGAGAATTCGCTCGGCCACAAGACGGCTTTGCGCCTCGCCAAGGCTCGGGGCGGCATAGGCGATAAATTTGTCCTCGACCTGTTGTTGCGTCAGCGGGCAGGCCTGATCCCCCCAGACGGCGTCGACCGCCTCTATGTGCCATTGGCCGTCGGCCAGCACCGAGAGGGTCGCGCCACGGCTATTGCGGCCTGTGCGGTCGGGATCGATCCTGATCTCGACCAGTGTTTCGAGACGGCGCAACAGCGGATCATCGAACAGTCCGGCGCGATAGACCTCGGCATCAAGCCGGTCGAGGGCCAATGCGGCGGCCACGCCAAAACTCAGCGAAAATTGTGCCTGGATCGATGTGGCCGGTTGGCGATTGCCGCAATAAATGGTGGCTTCCTCGTAAATATCCAGCGTTATGCGCTCGATCCTGTGCGGATCGAACCTGCGACGCAGGATCCGGGCAGCTGCGGCCCCATAATGCACGTGGCGCACTGCCGCATAGGATTTCAGATAGCCGTTCAGAATTTCATAACTGCCGGGGCCGACCCAATCCACAGCCTCGCGGGACAGGCCGATGCGGGCATAATCCATCAAGGCACCATCAGGGGCTGTCACGCCTGCCAGAGCGGACCACGCGCTTTGCACGGCCAAAACGGCGGCATGTCCGAGATAGGCATTGCGGCTGGTCGCCCCTGCTTTGACCGGCAGATAGAGGCTCACCGGCACCTGACAGGCCACAATCCCGACCGCTTGCATGATCCGGTCCTGCGTCAGCCCCAGACAATGGCCGACCGCGACCGCGGCCCCCAAAGCGGGCCAGTTGCCATCCACATGCATGCCCGGCTTGATCCGCAAGGCATGGCCCATCCGCGCTCCGACCTCATAACCGGCAATCAGGGCTTCTAGCATCTCGCCCAAAGTCTTGTCACGGCATAGCGGATACAGGGCCGCCAAAGCTGCCAGCGCGGGGCGGCCATGGGCACCGGCATGGCCCTCGCAAGCCTCGTCCCAGCAGGACGCATAGGCGAAGAGCTGGGCAGCTGACAGCACCGACAGGCCAGCCACATCCCCCAACCGCACCGGCCCTGCATCCTGGGCGGCCAACACCTGTCCGATGTCGCGCACGGTATCGGCCCGCAAACCGGCCAGCACGCATCCATAGGTATCCATCACGATCCAGCGGGCGCGTTGCTGGACCCGCTGATCGGTCAACGGGCGGGCCTGTTCCAGCCATGCCAGCACATCCCTTACATGGTCCGATGACAGTTCGATCATAAGTCCTCCTGACACCAACGCTTTGTTGAGTGTGGCCAGCCCTGCGCGTGGATGCAAGCGGCCAACAAAAAAGCGGGGACCCGAAGGCTCCCCGCTTCAACCCGCAGGACGGTCATCACTGGGCTGTCATGCCGCCATCAATGGTGAGGATCGAGCCGGTCGCGAATGAGCTTTCATCGGAGGCCAGAAACAGAATGCCATTGGCAATTTCTTCCGGAGTACCGAGACGGCCCATCGGCTGGCGGGCTTCCAGCCCCTGCCTGATCGCCACCGGATCAGCCGCCTTGGCAAGAATTTCGGTATAATAGGGCGTATCGATCGTGCCCGGCGCAATGGCATTGCAGCGGATATGGCTTGCGACATAATCGAGCGCGATCGAGCGGGTCATTGCCGCCACCGCGCCTTTGGAGGCCACATAGGCGGCGCGATTGCGGATGCCCACTGCTGCAACCACCGAGGCCACATTGACGATGGTCCCGCCACCGTTTTTCTGCATCTGCTTGATGGCATGCTTGCAGCACAAGAACACGCCACGCACATTGACGCCCATCAGGGCTTCCCAATCCTCGTCAGAGGTTTCCGACAGCGAGCCGGCGATGCCGTATCCGGCATTGTTGACGATCACATCCAGCCGGCCATAGGCCGCAACCGTGGCCTGGATCATCGCGACGACACTGTCGGAATGGGACACATCGCATTGCACGGCAAGCGCCTTGCCGCCCTTCTGGACCAGGGTTGCCACCGCCTTGTTGGCTGCAGCGAGATCGCGATCGGCAATCACCACTTTGGCCCCCTCGCGGGCAAAAACCTCGCAAGTGGCCAGACCGATGCCCGAGGCACCCCCTGTGACGATACAGACTTTATCGGAAAGACGCATGGCTATCCTCGTTTATGCTGTTGGATCAATGGCTGACATTGGAAACGGCTCAGGGGTTCTTGACCCAGCGCAGAATGTGCTGGGCCACCGCCACCATCACACCATGCTGGTTCTTGACCTCGATATTGGCCACCGACCGCCGCTTGACCGGATCGATCTCGGCAATCGTATAGGTCAGGAACACCGTGTCGCCGAACGGCACACCAGCCAGCATGCGGATGCGGTCATAACCTGCCGACACCGGCGTTTCGCCACCCTCGGTGCCGTTGCACTGCTCGATCATTTTGGTCGAACAGGTCGACATGAAACCGACCATCAGCGCACCATGGGCGATGCGGCGGCCATAGGCCGACTTTTTCATGAATTCCTCATCGACATGATTGCCGGAAAAATCGCCGGTAATGCCCGCAAATCCGTAGACATCGGATTCGCTCACCGTCTTGGAGAACGACACGCTATCGCCCACCTTCACATAGAAATCACTCATCTCGTCCTCCGGCTTTTCTGGGTATGGTGTTGATCAGGCGATCACTTTGCTGTCTTTCAGCGCGGCAATGCGCTGCTGCGAGAAGCCAAGGTCTTGCAAGATGGTCTCGGTCTGCGCACCCAATGGCTGGGGCGGCAACGCGATTTCCGCCGCTTGGCCATCATAGCGCAGGGGGTGATTGAGGAAGGTCAGCTTGTCCTTGTTGGGTCCGGCCCCTTCCACCGTGACAAAGCAATCCTGATGGATCACCTGCGGATCATTGAGAATATCCTCATAGTCGTTGACCGGAGCATGCCAGACGCCGCGCGGCTCCATCACCGCCATCCATTCGGCATTGGTCTTTTTGGCCACCGCCGTGCTGACAATGGCGGCCAGTTCGGCCCGTCGTGTCCAGGGATCGTCGCCGGTAAAGCCTGCGATCAAGGGCTCCTCCAGCACGTCGGCCAGCAGATCCGCAGCCGACAGCGAGATCGCCAGATGACCGTCGCGCGTGGCATAGACACCATACGGAGCCGGATAATACCACCCAGCGACATGGCCGGGCGCGCGGATCGAGTCCGGCTTTTTCGGCATGTTGAGCCAGGCGGTCAGCGGTTCGGCCTGAAGATCCAGAACTGACTGCATCAGATTGGCATCGACGCGGCAGCCCTCACCCGTCCGTCCCCGCCGCACCAGAGCCGCAAGAATCCCCATGGCGAACAAGGCCGCCCCATGATGGTCCCCCGCCGACACGCCGACAGGACGCGGACCAGTCTCCTCGCCGCCCGTAATGGCCATCAGGCCGAACAGGGCCTGAACCAGCAAATCCTGACCCGGCTTTTCCAGATAGGGGCCATCAGGCCCGTAGCCGGTGGCCGATCCATAAATCAGCGAGGGTTTGCGCTGGCGCAGGGCCTCGCACCCCAGACCGAGCCGTTCCATGACACCGGGACGGAAATTTTCCATCACCACATCGGCCGTATCGATCAGTTGCAAGGCGATCTCGCGGGCCTCGTCCTGCCGCAAATCCAGTGCGATGGAACGCTTGTTGCGGTTGCCGCACAAAAACAGCATGCTCTGCTCGTCGCGGAAGGCATTGGCCCCGCTCCAATGGCGTTGCCATGCGCCACCAACGGTTTCAACCGCAATGACATCCGCCCCCATATCGGCAAGATGCTGCACCCCGACCGGCCCCAACAAAAAATGGTTGAAGCTGATGATCCGCGTGCCTTTCAACAGGTCGAGCATAGGCATCTCCAAAAATCACGGGCCGGGACAAAGGATCGGGTGATCGTGGTTGAACACAGAAGTCTGATGATGTGTCGCCCTTAGCCCTTATTCGGCAGCGATGCGGTCTTTCAGCAAACCGGCACTTTCCAGAGCCCGGCGCAAGGAGACCAGTTCGGTATCGCGCAGCTTCATCAGAGGCGGACGCACCACAGCGCGGTCGAGCAAGCCCTGCATTACCAGACATTCCTTCATGCGATTGTGCATGTCGAGGAACGGCTCGGCATAGAATGCCTGCTGCATCGGATAGAGCTGGTCATTGATGCTCCGGGCCAAGGACAGATCACCCGATTTAATGGCATTGAACAGGGCCACCTGCTGTGCGGCCACCACACTGCCCGCGCCCGACAACAGGCCGTCGGCCCCCATGCTCAACGAGGCCATCAGCCAGGCACTATGGGTGGTCAGCACGGTCACAGGACGTGACAGGCCCTGCAAGGTGCGGATATGCTTTTCATGCAGCATCGGATTGGCACACCAATCCTTGATCGCGCGGATTGTCGGCACATCCTCGATCAGACGCATCATGGTCTCGAACGGATAGCCCAAGCCGGTCGACATCGGATACTGGAACAGGATCATCGGCAGATCGGTGGCGTCGGCCAGCATCTTGTAGTGGACCTGCGCCATTTCAGGCCGCAACTGGCCCCCCATCGACATGCTGTTGGGCGGGAAGACGAGCAGACAGGACGCACCTTCCTGTTCGGCCATTTTGGCGATCCGCACCGCTTCCAGCGTGCCGTCGGCATAGACGCCGTTGATCAGCGGGATCTTGTCCCCCACCTCTGCCATCGAGACCGACAGGATACGCTGTTGCTCCTCGAAGGTGCAGGCATGCACTTCGGAGGCATGGCCGTTGACCGTGATGGCATTAAGACCCGGCACGGACGCGACATGGCGCAGATGGCGGGTCGTTTCCTTGTCATTGATCGAATAATCATCATTGAACGCCAGCAAAGTGGCAGGAATAACACCGCGCGGGCTATAATTCTTGAAACGGCTCATCATCATCACTCCGATTGATTTGGATAATCCTGACACCAATACCAGGGCGGCGCAAGCAAAAATGTAATCTATTACATTTCTATCGCCCGCTGCATCATCCGGGTTTATGAATGGCTGAAGCGGGGCTTTTCCTTGGCAAAAAAGGCGCGCACACCCTCCTTGCAATCATGCGAGGTAAACGCCTTTTCGCTCAGGGGCAAGGAGGCATAAACAGCCGATTTCTCGTCCATGTCAAAGCTCATATTGGCAGACGCCTTGCACAATTGCAGGGCAATATTGGGCTGTTCGGCAATGGTGTGCGCCAAAGCAACCGCTTGCTCAAGCGCTTGACCTTTCATGACAATTTCATTGATCAGCCCCCATTGATGGGCTTCCTCGACCGTGACCGGCTCGCCGGTGAACATCATTTTCTTGGCGCGGCTCTCGCCGATCCGGCGGGTCATGCGCACCGTGCCGCCGCTTCCGGGAAACACACCCAGTTTGATCTCGGGCAATGCAATCTTGCCGCCCTGTTCCGCGATCAGCATGTCGCAACACAAGGCCATTTCCAACCCCCCGCCATAGGCCAAACCGTTCAATGCGGCGATGGTCGGCTTCGGAAACTCGCGGATGGCTCCGAAAGCGTCATTCTCCATCTTCAGCTTTTTCGGGACCACGGCACCGGCGGCCATCATTTCAGGGAACTCGTTGAGATCGGACCCGACACAAAAAGCCTTGTGGCCACTGCCGGTCAGCACCAGCACCCGCACGTCCGGATTGGTCGCAAGCCCCTGAATTCTCTCGTAAAGCAGGCGTGACAGGCTTAATGTCACCAGATTGAGGGGCGGGTTATTCAATGTGACCACCGCGACACCATTCTCAATCTGCGTCAGAAGAAGATTGCCCATTGTTTTGCTACTCCCTTGCCCCGGCTGATCAAGTCGGGCGGTCCGTTTGATCCGATCATGCCCTTGGCCAAGCAGATCACCAAGCAAAATGTCGTAATCGTTTACATTTTCTGTTTATAGCCGTATCTGGCCGAGGATGACGGGGCTCAGCGGCTACTTGCGCTTTGCCGTGGTTTTGCGCACCACCAGCCGCGTTTCCAATTCAACCTGATCGTAGCGGGGCTCGTTGGCCACGCAGGCCAGCAGGTAATCCGCCGCATTCTGACCCATCTGGGCCACCGGCACCTGCAAGGTCGTCAAAGGCGGATCGAGATGGGCGGCAAATTCCATATCGTCGAACCCGACAATCGACACCTGCTCGGGCACCGCTATGCCTTGCGCCTTGCATTCGACCAGCGCCCCGAAGGCCAGCACATCGCTGCCTGTCAGCACCGCTGTGGGAGGACGCGGCAAACGCAACAGCTGCCGCATGGCATGGCGGCCACCGTCAATCGTATAGCGGCTTTCAAACACATAATCCGGGTTGAGCGCCAGACCGCGTGCCGCAATGGCCTGGCGGACGCCTTCGAGCCGCTCGGTGGCGCGATCGTTGTTTTTGGTGACCCCGACAATCACCGCCACATCCTGATGGCCAAGATCCATCACGAAATCAGCCATCTGCCGCGTGGCCAGGGCATTGTCGAACCCCACGCAGGGGTATCCGCTCTCGGGCGAATAGGTGTAGGTGTTGATAAACGGAATTTTCTTGCGCTCGAGCAGGTCGTAAAGCTCGGGCGAATGGGCGTGGCCAACCAGGACAAGCGCTTCCGCGCCGTGTTCGATCAGCGCATTGACATGAAGCAGCTCGGTATCGGGTGAAAAATCGGTCTGGCCGACCACCAGCAGATAGCCCTTTTCCGACAGCCGCCGTTGCAAGGCGTCGATCATGGCGGCATAGATCGCCTGGTTGAGCGTCGGCACCAAAGCACCGAACAGCCGGTTGGATTGCGAGCGCAGGGCACGGGCGGCCGCGTTGCGGGTATAGCCCATATCCTTGATCACATCATTGACGCGCTGGCGCACATCGGGCCGCACCACTTGCGGCGTGTTCATCACGCGCGAGACTGTGGCAACCGACACTTCCGCCCGCCTGGCCACATCAACCAGGCGGATATTGCCGGCATCACCCCCGATTTTCCCTTTGACCGACTTCATGCCCGTCAGCTCCCCAGCCACAGATCACCCAACCGGAACCCGTTCGGGAACGGATCGGTCGGATCCAGCACATAGTGATGGAAGGCGGTGATCCAGGCCTGTCCGGCAATTTCGGGCCGGATGGCCGGCGCGCCATTGATGGTCAGCTCCTCGAGGATACGGCCATAGAATTTGGTGCCGATCAGCGATTCATGCACCAGGGTCTGACCTGCCTTCATCTGCCCCCGCGCATGCATGATCGCCATCCGTGCGCTGGTGCCGGTGCCGCAGGGCGAGCGATCGATGCGGCCGGGGGACACTATCACCGCATTGTGCGAATGGATTTCGGCTCCCTTATCGACAAAAGGACCGGCAAACAGGGTTTGGTTGATGGTGTGAATCTCGGGATTTTCTGGATGGACGGCAGGGATTTGCTCGGCCGCCGCCGCTTTGATCCTTTCGCCCAACTCGACCAGATCGCGCGCTTCGTCCTTGGAGACTTTCAGGCCCAGCGACGCGCCATTGACCATCGCATAGATCATGCCGCCATAGGCGACATCCACCGTGACTGTGCCATGACCAGGCACCTCGACAGGCAGATCGAGGCCGAACACGAAAGACGGCACATTGGCAAAGGCCACTTTCTTGACCTTGCCGCTCTCGCATTCCGCCCGCACCCTGACCAATCCGCCCGGCGCCTCGAGCGTGAAATGGGTGACAGGCTCCTGCATCGGCAAAATCCCGGTTTCCAGGATCACCGTGACCGTACAAATCGTATTGGTGCCGGACATCGGCACATAAAAATCCGATTCCATGATGACAAAGCCGATATCGGCTTCGGGATTGCTGGTCGGCAGCACCAGATTGACGCATTGGTTTATTTTGCCGCGCGGCTCGTTGAGCAATAATTGCCGCACCTGATCGCCGTGCTGCTCCAGATAGCGCATTTTGTCGAACATGGTGTGGCCCGGCACATCGACCACGCCGCCGGTAATGACCTCGTTCAACTCACCTTCAGCATGTGCGCCGACAACCGTAATCATCCGCCCGAACCGCATTGCCTTGCTCCACTGTGCGACCTGATCCAAACTGGCCAGCAAGACATGCCTGAAATTTATTTGCAAAACAATGTAATTTTCATAATTTTCTCCCGTTTTTTATCCCGCCGTCACGATAGAAATGGGAAGATCCTTCCGAAACCGTCATGGCGCAAAACAACCACAGATAAAAAATTCCGGATCAATGATGCTTCAGATTGACGAATTTGTTAAATTGTTGACACTATAAGCCAAGAACAGAAACAAAATTTGGGATCGGTACGGATTTGACCAGATCAGCAAACATGATCCGATTCCGTGATCGTCTCCTTAAAGTAATCAATTACATTCTGGACAGGTGAGGAAACCGGCCGTGCTGCTCAATGGAATGAGAATCGTTAGCTTCTGCCACTTCCTCCAGGGGCCTGCGGCCATGCAATATCTGGCGGATATGGGCGCGGATATGATCAAGATCGAACCAATGCAAGGCGCCTATGAGCGGCATTGGGCGGGCGCCAACCGTGCCAAGGTCAACGGGGTCAGCGCGTTCTATCTCAGTGCCAACCGCAATTCGCGCTCGATTGCCATGGACCTCAAGAAGCCCGACGCCAAGGAAATCGTCCACCGTCTGATCGACGGCGCGCATGCGGTCACCGAAAATTTCCGCCCAGGCACGCTGGACCGGCTCGGGTTCGGCTATGAGGACATCAAGGCCCGCAAAGCCGACATCATCTATGCCTCGGCGTCCGGCTATGGCGCCACCGGACCCTATGCCACCCGTCCCGGCCAGGATTTGCTGATCCAGGCCATGTCGGGTCTGATTTCGACCACAGGCGGGGGGACCCACCGTCCGACCCCGATCGGCTCGGCCATTGCCGACCAGCACGGCGCGGCCCTGTTCGCACTCGGCATTGTCGGGGCCTATGCCAAATGGCTGACCACAGGACAGGGAACGCGGGTGGAGTCCAGCCTGCTGGCGTCCGGCATCGACCTGCAGACCGAGTCGCTCGTCACCTATTATGCCGTCAATGGCCAGGACAGCATGATCGACCGTGACGACCATCTCGGCACCTGGTTCCACGAGGCTCCCTACGGGGTCTACGAGATTGCCGACGGCCATATCGCCATCTCGCTCAACCCGCCGGAAAAGCTCGCACGCGCCCTCAAATCCGATGACATTGCCGCGTTAATCGGCAAAAACACCTATTTTGAACGCGATGTTTACGCAAAAGCGGTCGCAAAAGCCGTGAAAAGCTGGACTTTTACCGCATTGAGCGAAGTCTTCGACGTCGAAAAAATGTGGTATGCGCGGGTCGACAACCTCGACGACCTCGCCCGCAATCCGCAGGTCGCCTATAACGACACCTTCATGGATTTCGACGTCAAGGGCACTCCGGTCAAGTTGGTCAACCATCCCAACCGCTATGACGGACAGGGCGCGGAAATCCGCCACATGGCCCTGTCGCAAGGTGCGCACACCAGGGACATTCTCGCCGAATGCGGCTTCAACAGTTCCGACATTGCCGGCTTCATCGCCAAAGAAGTCGTCTTTTCACCAGACAATGCCTCGTAAAGCCGGAGAAAATCTGTGCCGTTTTCATTAAAAAACAAAAAAGTCCTGATTATCGGCGGCTCTTACGGCATGGGACTGGCCACCGCCGAAGCCGTGCTGGAGGCGGGCGGGCTCGTCGCCATTGCCGCACGCAATCCCGAGACGCTGGCGGCAGCGGCAAAATCGCTCGAAGCCAAATCGGGCGTCAACGTGCCCTATACGGCGCTCAGCATCGAGGACCGCGCCGCTGTGCGCGCCTTCATGGAACAACACGCCCCCTTCGACCATCTGGTAATGCCGGGCTCCACCGTCAAACCGTTTGTATATGACGAGTTGACCGAGGAAAACGCCCACGAGGCGTTCAACTCGAAATTCTGGGGGCCGTTCTGGGCAGCATTCGATTGCCGTCCGATGATCAGGCGCGGAGGCAGCATCGTGTTTTTCAGCGGTGTCGCCGCTGTGCGGCCTGTGAAAGGCTATATGATGGGGGCCAGCATCAACGGGGCCTTGAATGCCGTGACCCGCTCGCTGGCACTCGATTTCGGCGAACAGGGCGTGCGCGTCAACACCATCGCCTGCGGGCTGATGGATACCCCGCTCAATGATGTGCTGCATTCCCATGACAAGGCCGAGCGGATCGCCCGCATGGCCGCCCGCCTGCCGACCGGCCGCATCGGCACCGCCGAAGAAGGGGCGATGGGCGCCATGTATCTGATGTGCAACGGCTATGTCACCGCCCAGACCATCGGCATCGACGGCGGGCAGCAGGTGATGGATTGATGCATGTCGATCTGACCGCGCAAGACAGCGACTGCCATGCTGGCGGGCATCTCTTGCGCGTGCGCAGTTTGGGCCGATGGACTGCAGACGTGCCGGTTCTGGTGTTTTTGCATGAAGGGCTCGGCAGCATCACGCAGTGGCGGGATTTTCCGCAAGCCCTGTGTGAAGCCACCGGCCTGCCCGGGCTGGTCTATGACCGCTATGGTTACGGCCAGTCGGAACCACTCAACGAGCCGCGCCCCGACGATTTCCTCTGGCAAGAAGCCCATACCCTTGCCGATCTCCTGACGCAGTTCCGCATTGGCCAACCGGTCATTCTGGGCCACAGCGATGGCGGGACCATTGCCTTGATGGTGGCCGCTCTCTATCCCGACCGGATCAGGGCCGTTATTACCGAAGCCGCCCATGTGCTGTTCGAACCAATCACCCGACAGGGCCTTTCGGCGGTTTACGAGCGGTTCCAGATCGATCGCCAACTTCAGGATGGGCTGGCCCGCCACCATGGCGCCAACACCCATGCGATGGTGACGCAATGGGCGCAGACCTGGTTACGGCCAAGCCTGGCCGACTGGAGCATGCTGGACATGCTGCCCGCCATCACCTGCCCCGTACTGGCCCTGCAGGGCTCCGATGATGACCATGGCAGCCCGCAACAGTTGCGCGACATCGGCAAAGGGGTCAGTGGTCCGGTGGACTGTGTGATGCTGGAATCATGCGGTCATGTGCCGCATTTCCAGGCCCGCGAGCGGGTCATGACCGAGATCAGCCGATTTCTGTCCCGAGTGAGGTGAGGCAAAACGATCATGGCAAAAAAACGAATTCTGGTCACGGGCTCGGGCAGCGGTATCGGCAAGGCGATTGCCAAACGTCTGGCGGGACCGGATACGGCCATCCTGCTGCATGCCCGCGAGAACCATGCTGGCTGTGAAAGAGTGCTGGCCGAGGTCCGCGCGCTGGGGGCCGAAGCCGACTATCTGCTGGCCGATCTGCGCGACAGGGAGTCTGCGGCCGGTCTGGTGGATCGTGTGGTCTCGCAATGGGGCGGCATCGACATTCTGGTCGCCAATGCCGGCTTTCCCGAAATTGCCCCGATGGGTGAATTGACCCGCGACCAGTTCGACCGCTGCTACGAGGTGATCCAGGCCGGCTTGTACGAGCTGGTCTCGCGGGCCTGGCCATCCTTGATCCAATCTCCGCATGGCCGCGTGATCACCATCAGCACGCTCAACGCCCATATCTTCCGGCCCAACTACCCGACCTATCCGGCCTCGGCGGCCGCCAAAGCCGGATCGGAAGCCTTTCTCAGGGCCATTGCCGTGCAACTGGCGCCCTTCGGCGTCACAGCCAATGCCGTAGTGCCCGGCCTGATCGAGAAGGACAAGGATACCGAACAGTTTTTGACCGATGAAGAGATGCAGCCGATGATGGATCATATTCCGTTCAAACGACAGGGCAAACCCCAGGACGTTGCGGCCCTGGTCGGTTTTCTCTGCAGCGAGGAAGCAAACTATATCACCGGACAGATCATCCATGTAAACGGTGGTATTGTCTGATTTGATTTGCTGGACTGATCCTGAAGCGCGACCTGAAAGCCACCTGACGTGAACCATTCAAAATCTGCCGAGCTGGGTGGCATCGCCTGTATTCTGGGTGCAACAGCCTGCTTTTCGCTGATTGATACCGTCGCCCAATTCGTGATCCTGTCCGTGCCGGCCATGATGGCTCTGTGGGTGCGCTATGTGGTGCAAGCCGTGGCCACCACCGCCGTATTGGTGCCGATGCACGGGCGCGACCTGTTCAGGACAGGCAAGCCGCTGATCCAACTGCTGCGCGGCGTCTTGGTCATCATCAGCACGACCCTGGCGTTCTACAGCCTCAAAGTGGTGCAGGTCGGCGAGTTTACCGCCATTTTGATGGTCACACCGATGCTGGTGACCTTTCTGGCGGTGACCCTCCTGGGCGAGCGCATCCACCCCCGCCAATGGCTGTTTGTGATCGGCGGCTTTATCGGCATGCTTCTGATTGTGCGCCCCGGCATGACGGGCATGGATCTAGGCGGCAGGATGGGGGACGGGATGGGTTGGGCAGCCCTGCTGCCGATCAGCTGCCTGCTGACCAGCTCGATGTTCCAATTGCTCAGCAGCCATCTCGGACGCACCGAAAAGCCCGCCACCACCCATTTCTATTCCTCATGGATCGGTCTGGTCTGCGCCAGTGTGATTGTGCCATCCCACTGGACCAGCATAGGGTCCGTTTCCTTGTGGGGTTTGATGGGCGTGATGGGGATTTTCGGAGCCATTGGGCATTTCGTGCTCTCGACAGCCTATCAGCGCGCCCCGGCCTCCTCGCTGATGCCCTATCTCTATGCCCAGGTCGGCTTTGCCGTTTTGGGTGGCTATCTGGTGTTCGACCATGTGCCCGACCTGTTGGCCAGCACGGGCATTGTCATCATCACCCTGTCGGGCATTGCCAACACCTGGTACGCGATCCGCAAGAACCGCCAGAACCGCAAGGCCCGCCCACAGGCGATCTAACCCCTAACTATGGGTAAATGCAGGCTTTTCCTTATGGAAAAAAGCCCTTGCCCCCTCGCGTGCGTCATTGGTGTCGAACACATCATCGCTGAGCTGCAAGGCCTTGGCGATGGCCTGGTCCTCGGGCTCGTCGGCCGCAATATCGATGGCGCGCTTGCAGGCCTGCAGTGCCTTGTTGGGCTTTTGCGCCAGCCGCTCGGCCATTTCCATGGCGACATGCACGGCCTCGCCCTTGCCGGAGACGCGGTTGATCAGCCCCCAGGCCAGCGCGGTGGCGGGTGCAATGAAATCTCCGAAAAACATCAATTCCTTGGCACGGGCATCGCCGATCCGCTTGGTCACCCGCGCCGGACCGCCACTGCCGGGGAACCAGCCGAGATTGATTTCCGGCAGGCCCAATTTGGCATCCTCATCGGCGACAATCAGATCGCAACAGATCGCCAGTTCCAGCCCGCCCCCCAGAGCCAGCCCGTGAATGGCCGCAATGGTCGGCTTGGGAAAATCATCCAGCTGGCTATAGACGCGGTTTTCATTCACGAGCTTTTGTTCGACCATAGCCCCGCGACCGGTGATGGTGTGCATTTCCTTGACGTCGGATCCCGCACAAAAGGAGCGTTGTCCGGCCCCTGTCAGCACTACCACCCGCACGCCCTCATCTTTTGCGAGTTGATCCAGCAACGTACTGAATTGGCGGATCAAACCGACAGTAACGATATTCATCGGCGGGTTGTTGATGACCAGTTTGGCTATGGCCCCGTGACGCTCGACAAGGATCAGATCCGGTTCCATGCCACCCCTCCCATCAGTTATAACGATGTGATCAGTCGAAGCTTTTATCGACCCAGCCGAACACGGTTTCCTGCTCGATCTTGTTGACATCGGCAGGACGGGCAAACGGTTCGGGAGCCGGATCACCCTCTTGGCGCGGGCGGCCGATCCGCTCGAAAAACGTATCCAGCCCGCCCGGCATCATCATCACCAGAAAGGTAAAAGGCTTGTCGCTGCGATTGATGAAATGGTGGCGGCGGCCCTTGCCGATATAGACCGTCGAACCTTTCCTGAGAGGGAATTCCTCGCCATCGAGCCGGGCAAAGCCCTCGCCTTCCAGCATGAAAAACAGCTCTTCCTCATGGTCATGCACATGTTCGCGGATCATGCAGCCGGGATCGACCGTCTGCGCGCTCATCGAAAAACTGGTGGCTCCCCCCGTGGTGGTGGAGTTCAGAATATTGCGGATATAACCATTGGCCGGCACAGGCTGCCAGAAGGTCGGCGAAGCCTCCCAATCAATCACAAAAGCTTTGCTTTGGACTGCGTCTTGCTGCGCGGAATCGGACATGCGGGCTCCTCCGTTGGGCTGGTGGCGCCCTTTGGGCACCTTGATTGAGGGCGATGCTACCCCAAGCCCCTGCCTGCGGCTAGTGACGGGAGAGCGTTGACCCGCGCAGCCAGCACCAAGCAGGGTTGCATTCCTTTGACCTCTGGCTCAGGAACCGGAACGGCCATGCAATTGCGGAATAAACAGCTCTTTCCAATCTTTGGGCTTCGTTTTGATCGAGCCCGCCAAGGCCATGAAATCGACAAAATCCATCACCTTGTCGGGCGTGGTTGAAAAGCGGGTATCCTTGTCCTTCAAAATCGACAGGACTTCCTCGGTCGACACTTTGACCTTGGAACTTTGCACGAAAATATCGGCTGCCTGTTCGGGCCTCGCAGCAATCAGCTGGTTGGCTTCCTCCTGCGCAGCCAGAAACGCCTTGATCATCTGCGGATTGGCATCGACAAAGCGTTTGGCGGCAAACACCACATCCAGAGTGATATTGCCGATCACATCGACAGAATTGACCACGCGGGTGATTTTCTGGTCCTTCAGTTCCAGATAGGAGAAAGGAGGCGAGGTGAAATGTCCGGTAATTTCGGTTTTGCCGCCGGTCAGAGCGATCAACCCATCGGGATGCGCCAGACCCACGGTGATCGGGTCGAGCTTGTTGAAATTCTCGCGGCCGAATTCATGCGCCACCAACATCTGCAATACCACGGCCGACAGCGATGTCTTGATGCCGGGCAGAGCGATCTTGTCGGTCGGACCGAAATCCTTCAACGATTTGATCTTGGGATTGTTGGTATTGAGATAGAGCGAGGTCGCACTCAAGCCACTGACCCCGATCACCTCGGAGGCGGCAATGCCACGGGCCTTGGACCAGAGGGTGATAAAGCCGGGCGCACCAATCCCGGCAATATCCAAAGTGCCGGCCAGCATGGCATCATTGATGACATTGCCGCCGTCCAGAGTGACCCAATTCACCTGCACCGGCCCCAATCCGAGGGCAGCGGCATGTTTTTCCAACAGTTTTTGCTGCTCCATCACGATCAAGGGCAAATATAAAATACCATAGCCTTTGGAAATACGCACATCTTTGGCCTCGGCCCTGGCCTGATCCATGACCGAAAGACAGACCAGAGTGGCGCAAACTGCAAGGGCAACAGCCTGCCGGATCCAATGTTTGAAAGGCCGCTCGGACACAAGAGTGAAAAACATCGGTATTTCCCCGCAACAGTCAGTGATCCAGAAACCTGTCACACCCTCTCCCCTCAGGCAATCGCAAACAAGACGGGTTGCGCCACACTCCATAATCGCCTTTGATGCGGCACGAACAGTAGGGTCAAGAACAAGGAAAAGACCATGAGTGCGCTCGAGACCATCAAGACCTATGCAGAGGAAATGACCGCAATCCGCCGTGATTTCCATATCCACCCCGAATTGGGACTGGAAGAACACCGCACCGCCGGGATTGTTGCCCAGAAGCTCGAAAGCTGGGGCATCGAGGTGCATCGCAATGTCGGCGTGACCGGTGTTGTCGGAGTGATCCGCAAAGGCAGCGGCGGCCAACGGATCGGTTTGCGCGCCGACATGGATTGCCTGCCGATGGATGAAATGACCAACCTGCCCTATCGCAGCCAGACATCTGGCAAAATGCATGCCTGCGGGCATGACGGCCACACCACCATGCTGCTGGCGGCCGCCAAATATCTCTCGCAAGCCGATTTCAACGGCACCGTGAACCTGATTTTCCAGCCGGGCGAGGAAGGCATCGGCGGCGCGCTCGCCATGCTGGATGACGGACTGTTCGAGCGGTTCCCCTGTGACACGATCTATGCCCTGCACAACAGGCCGGGGCTGGAGATCGGCAAATATTGCATTTCGCCGGGTCCGTCCTCGGCCGGCGGGGCGTTTTTCGACATCAGGATCACCGGCACCGGCGCGCATGGGGCACGACCCGAGGTCAGCGTCGATCCGGTGCTGGTGGCAAGCCATATTGTGACGGCCCTGCAGTCGATCCTGTCGCGCAATGTGCCGCCTTCGGAAACTGCTGTGCTCAGTGTCACCCGGATCGTTGCAGGCGAGGCCTATAATGTGATCCCGGAATCAGCCAGCATTGCCGGCACCGCCCGGGCCTTCAATTCGGATGTCATGGCCAAAATCGAGGCCAATATGAAACGGATTGCCAAAGGGGTGGCCGAAGGCTTCGGGGCAAGCGCGGAGGTCGATTTCCGGGTGATTTTCGCCCCACTGATCAATGATGCCGGTCCGACCGGCTTGATCGCAGACGCCGCCGCTTTGCTGGTGGGCGAGGCCAATGTCGACCGCAACAAACCGCCGAGCATGGGGTCGGAAGACTTCAGTTTCATGATGGAAAAAGTGCCTGGTGCCTATATCCAGGTCGGCAATGGCGATTCCGCGCAGCTGCACAATCCCGCCTATGATTTCAACGATGCCTGCACCCCCTACGGGGCGGCCGTGCTGGCCACCGTGGCCGAGCGCAGCCTCAAAGCCTGAGAAAGACGACCACTGGCCCGAAAAGGCCAGTGGTGCTTGTTTTATGAGGGAATATGGACCTGCTGGTGGGTCGTGCCGCTTTCCAGCAGGGCTTCGATCAAGGTGTGGACCTTGGCGGCTTCCGCACCGCTGCAGCGTGACGGACGGCCTTCGCGCACGGCGTCAACAAAATCCTCGATCAGAGCCTGATGGGCCGCGCATGAAAACGCCATCGGATCGGCCCCGCCGCCATTGCCCGAGGCCCCTTCGGTGGTCACGACCCTTCCGTCTTTGAAATAGACCGTCAATTCTTCGGCTGCCAGTATCGCGGTAGCCTGCGTGCAGGCCAATTCGATCCGCTCCGGCTGGCCGGGATAGGACACGGTTGTGGCATCGATGGTGCCAATCGCACCGTTTCTGAATTCAACCGCCGCAGCCACCAGATCTTCCGTGTCGATCGTCCGCAATGGCGTTGTCTTGACCATGGCCGCCACCTTGGCAATCGGCCCGGCCAGGCTCATGAACAGATCGAGCGTATGGATGGCCTGAGTCAGCAACACACCTCCGCCATCGCGCGCCTTCATGCCGCGCCCAGGCTCGGCATAATATTCTGGCGACCGCCACCAGCGGACCGAGGCCGAACCGGACACCAATTCGCCGAGCGCCCCGCTGTCCAGCATCTCGCGCAAGGCGATCGACGCGGCTCTGAAGCGGAACTGGAACACCACGCCGAAATTCAATCCGGCCTGTTCCATCAGGGCAACCGATTGGCGTGCTCGCTCGGCAGTGACATCGAGAGGCTTCTCCAACAGCACATGTTTGCCGGCTTTGGCGCAGGCTGCCACCAACTCGTGATGCGACCAGGGCGGGGTCAGGATCAGCACCATATCGACCTTCGGGTCGGACAGGACCTGATCCAGCGACGAGGCCATCGGCAGATCGGGATGCTGCTTTGAAAAGGCCTCGCGCCGGCTTGCCGAGGGGGCAAAGCAATGCACGATCGACACTTTGTGGGACAGGTTGCGCAGAGCCTCGACATGCGGCTTATGCGCCATGCCCAAACCGATAATGGCTAATCCGAGTGGTTTTGTCACAGTCAGACCTTTTCTGGGTGGGAAAGACGATCAATCACCTCGATCGCCGTCAGCAGGCTCATGCCCGTGTGGTAGCCGGGATCGAGATCGGGGGTGGAGGGCACAAAATCAATCGGCCCCCCGGTGGTTTTGGTCTGGTAGGCAATGGCAGGCGATGTCTGCCAGTAGCCGTTGAAAAACGCCTCATGCGCCTGTTGCCAGATCGCCAGCAAGGCTGTGTCCTGCCCGTGCTCAAAGCCGAGGGCTGCCGCGCGGATGGTTTCGGCCAGCGACCACCACGGAAAATAGGGCGACAGGCTCTCCCCTGTCACGCTGTCAACCTTCAAGCGGATGCCGGGAGGAGAAAAGCCGAGCGCGAAATGGTTTTTCAGCAGGTCTTGCAAACTGGCCAAGGTGGCCGCATCGGCTTGATCCCCCAGGAACTCCAG
>Ga0114963_10000384_pt1 | contig 29522 bp, 19 predicted proteins | sample C_131016_EF_Meta_FD_87019 | JGI IMG/M metagenome (GOLD analysis project Ga0114963, IMG submission 87019) | Freshwater microbial communities from Lake Croche, Canada to study carbon cycling - C_131016_EF_MetaG | ecosystem: Environmental > Aquatic > Freshwater > Lake | place: Lake Croche, Canada... | reverse complement strand
GAAGCCTACAACCACTGTTGCCCCTACTACTACCGCGAAGCCTACAACCACTGTTGCCCCTACAACTACCGCGAAGCCCACAACCACTGTTGCCCCTACAACTACCGCGAAGCCTACAACCACGACTGCTGTACAGCTTGTTCCGACCACGACTGCTAGACTGCTTGTTCCCACCACGACTGCTATACAGCTTGCCCCCACCGCGAGTGTTAGAAAGCTAGCCTCCGCGGTTGATAGGGAGCCTGCCCCCTCAGCGGTCGCTGCCCCCACCACGACTGCTATACAGCTTGCTCCCACCACGACTGCTATACAGCTTGCTCCCACCACGACTGCTGTACAGCTTGTTCCCACCACAACCAGTTCCACTGCTTCCTCTACAATAAACTGGCTTCCCGTACCCCAAAACACTCAATCAGTAGCGTATACCCAAGCACTTAGCACTGCATACCTAAAAATGGGTTCAACATATATGTCAGTATGGGGAGCTTTATATACTGTTTTTCAAAGCTCTCAAAATCAAGCAAATAACGCAATTACTGCTATCCAACCAATAGTATCAAAGACTCCAAATGCAACACCCACTTTTATTGCTCAAACGGTAAACGCGTTCGTTTATTATTATTTAATTTTTAAGGGTAAAAAACCATCAACACCGCCACCAGGAATACTCGCCAGCCAATCTGGCGGTCGTAAAAAGAAAACACGTAGACGCAGCAGACGCCACAGACGCAGAAATTAAATTCTTGGCCCAGTATAGATAAATGGTAAAATATACGCGTAAAATGCGCGGAGGTGCTACGACAACTAAATTCACAGATGCCTTGATAGGCACATACAAAAACATGATAAGTAAGACCCAAAATTTATACAACATAGCGAACAATTGTAATGCAAATGTAAGAGAGGCGTGTAAGATAAGTACGGGCGCGTATTCAATGCCTCTAAGAATAAAGGAGTTTGATGATGCCTACAAGGCGTTCAAGGATACCGTCGAGACAGTTAATACAAGAGTCTCGAGTTTTACTACAACTACGAAGGCTCCGACTACGACCGTAATAAAGACCACCACGACACGGGCTCCGACTACTACGAAGGCCCCGCCTGTACCAAAGACCACGACGACAAAAGCTCCGACTGTACCAAAGACCACGACGACAAAGGCTCCGACTACGACGAAAGCTCCTAGTACTGTCGTAATAAACACTACCACGACTGAGGCGCCTGCTACGGAAACTGTATCAGAGACCGGCACAATGAAGGGTGGTCTTAAGAGTGCTACACGTAGACGTAAGCACTAAGTCTGAACCATAAGTTTCTTAACCAACATTTTCGCATGTTCTACAGCACCCTCCATCCAACATTGGCGGGTGCTGAAGGACTCTCCACAGACATACCAATTCGGATGTTCTGCCTTAAAAGGCTGTATGGCTTGACGGCTCTCCTCATACTGGTCATAATGCCCAGGGAGCCAGTACGACACCCCGTCTTTCCACGGAAACGCCTTGACAAAGAGCGGATCCGGTATTTTGTACTTATCGTGGAAGAGTTTCCGCAAGTCGTCCACAATCTTCTTTCCTAATGCCTTTTCACCCGACTTATCGAGAATTGCCATGAGCGCCTCAGCATCTTCAGAGTCCGTATAGGAAATCTGCAGGGAACCCGTTTTCGGATTTCCAGGAATGATGAATCGCGGAGGCTGAGCCGTGACTGCCTTTTCCATTCCTTCAAACCAGGGTTTACCATCCGAGTCAACAGGGAATGCCGCGTACAGGCGGAGCAGCGGTTTCATGGCAATCTTTTTCAGAGTCGGCCACTTGCTGAATTGTGAAATATGTTTGAGGTTCTCCGAAGGAATCGCAAAGACGAAATGCTTCGCCTGAATTTCTACATCTGGGCGCGATTCACCCTCCGAATGTGGACCCTTCTTGAAGACGGCCGTATCCGAGTCTCGCATTTCGACCAGTTCATGATGATGTAGGATATGGCCCTTGCGATCTTCAAAATCGGCAACCATTCTGGAAATGAGTTCGCCGAGGCCCTCCTTACAGACCACGTACTTCTCGTCAGGACCAAACTCGTTCGCAAAGAGTGTCAGCGCCATATCTGCGCGCAACGTGTTGATTTCAGCACGGTAGGGGTAGCGGTCGCAGAGTGCATCGGTCTCGGCTGGGCCAAACATTTTATTAAAAAGGCTGCGAATCGTCGTTGTTTCCAGGACTTTGATATCAAGATCCTCTAGAGGCGCCATCGTAATTGAGAGGCTCTCACTAAAAAGGTCGGGCTCCACAGGCTTAGCCCCAGATTCCCTGTAGATGCTGTGACCCGTAATGGGAATTGTGCCGAGCCGGTAGCGCTTCAGCAAATCCATGATCAACGTGTGTTTGGTAGAAATCCGGGCAGCCCCCTCCTCCCATTGATAGGCTACCCCTGAAATATCGGCTCGGAAAGTCATGACACGACCTCCGAGAAATTTGTATTTATCGGCAATACATATTTTGAGCCCGCGCCTATTCCTCAGCATCTCCGTGGCCACATATAGTCCCGCGATTCCAGCACCTATAATACATATATCATATGTACTAGACATCCTGTAAAAACGTGTGATTATTTCTAATCGGCCAGAACTAGGGTCGTAGCATCGGCCTTGGTTAAAGGCGTATCGAGGAGAGCCTGTACATTCTCCAGAATCACTTCCGTCTGCGTGGAACTGAATTTCCCCTTGATCTTCATGTTCTCAATCACAAGGAACGTCGGAATACTGCGAACTCCACAGTAACCGGCAGTGTAATCATTCTGGTCAATATCACACTTCAGCCATGTAATCATTGGCGTAGCTGCCTCCAAATCGGCAGAGCGTACCATGCGACAGGGGCCGCACCAAGTGGCCGTAAAATATACAACAACGACCCTCGGAATAGACTCACCAGCCTCTAATGGCGCACGACCAATCATCTTCTCAAAATGTTCCTGTTTCATCAGAAAGCGCATTTCGTCTATGTTTGAATATGGGGCTTGTTTTTAGGCACGCTTCTTAGTCGCGTTCGCTTAGGCACGCTTCTTAGTCGCGTTCGCTTAGGCACGCTTCTTAGTCGCGTTCGCTTAGGCACGCTTCTTAGTCGCGTTCGCTCAGGCACGCTTCTTAGTCGCGTTCGCTCAGGCACGCTTGGATCGTGCTAATCCAAGAGCAATTCCCGTAGCCGCTATAAATCCTAGAACCGACAGGAACACCTTGTCGGCCCCCGTAACCGCGGTGCCCCCCGCCTGTATGGGGCCATCAGCCACGGCAAGTTTATCAATAAATTCAGAAAGAGGGGGCAAGCCACCACCGCCCATAAGCGGAACCCCTGCCACGGCCGCCAATGGAGCAGCAGTAGGACCCAGTGCCACCGCTGCTAGACTTCCCAGCGCCGAAACACCCAGCATAGAACCACTACCAACCGAAATCCAGTTACCAACAGAAGGTGATATTACACCCGGAATGACCGCCTGTAGAATCTGCCCACTTCCAGCCACTGTAGCCAAAAAGAGGTTAACAAACGTGCTCGTCAGATTCCAACTGCTATTTTTTCCTCCACCGGAAGGAATAAACGGTAAAGGTACAATCGGTTTAAAACCATGTGCTTGAAAATCCGTGTAGTTCAGCATCTGTATCACATCAAATATGTACCAAGGACCGAGTCCCGCTAAAACAGTCATCCAGGTACCCTGTAAAGAAACGGGCAGGTAAGCAGCAAGAAATGTCATCAGTAGCACGGAAATCACCACAGACGAAAGTTTCATGAAAGCATTGATAGGCTGATTCACGGCTACAAGATTCAAGCCAGCGATGCCCGTGATCGGGAAAACTGTTAAAAACATGAGTGTAACATATCCAGTCATTCCAGTCAGAGGAAATCCCGTTAAAAGTTTTTGAAGTGTCCCTGTTACTCCTGTAGTTCCAGGTATTGCTGTCGCAGCCAAAGCCGACATCCTATATACCCCTCAGACCTTATATTTTGAAAAGGAGTCCGCCAAATCCATTGACAATCCGAAGAATGTTATGATTTGTTGCGTACACCCGAATATTGGAATTGCCACGAGGAGGCACATAACTCGGATCCGTGATAGCGAGTGTCTGAGGAGGATCCGGCCGAAGAGCCACCTGTATTTGTATGGAGTCGATACGACTGGCATTCATTGACCCTGAAGGCTGTAAATCTTCCGGGCGTATGGCAAAGGAGTATGTGTATATGTAAGTATCGGTCGGTACATTCGTGTGAAATTGGTACGGCTGGACAAGGCGGAAATAACCGGCATCACGGACCTCAAAGCGGTCATAACCGTCCAGCTGTAAAATAGCCTGCTGTAACATGTCCAGCGAATTGCCGATCTCGCGCCCAGACGTAGGCGAATAGTTGAACCATTCATTCGTAGTTTGCATGATATCGCGCTGAATTACCCAGATGAGTTCACGGACTGGCTGATTGAATTCAAGCGGAACCACGGCCGTAAGTGTCCCCGATGGAATACTGATACGCGGAGTGTACTGAATCTGCTCAATCAGGTACTCGTGGGAATTTGACACAAACCTACGTCTCTCTTCGACATCCAGATGAACGTAGTCGCCATACATGCGCAAATCAATAATACTATTTGAAACTACAGGAGGAGGGTCGGGGCACGTTTGACCCGCGGGTATTGCTCCATAAGTTGTAATCAACTGGTTCAAAGACCGGAGTTTCAGATTAATACGAATGGGGTGGTATTGCAGGGCGAGCAGAGGAAGGTACAGCCCAGGATTCTTATTGAACCAGAATTTTAGCGGAATGTACAATTTCACGGCTCCATAGTTGTAGGTAGATCCGCCCAAAGACACAGCGTTGTTAATCACTTGCGATGTAAATGGGGGCGGGACGGTTCCAGGATAACTGTAAATCATGTTGTTTAATCCATCCTTAAGTCCCGGGGGAGTGGTTAACTTAGACCATACGTCGAGCCATTCCCCGGTCTGTTTATCAATTTCCTGCTCTCCAATTTCTACAGACACCTCCTCAATAATTGCGTGTCCAAGTGATGTAACATAATTCGCATTTGTCGTGGTTACACCCTGTATATCTTGGGGTGTAGTATACTTAATTTGGGGTAGAGTAATTTCCAAGAGGAGCGGGCCGAGCAAGTCTCCACGCCGAGGAATGATACATGTCAAACGTTTTCCGAAGTCTGGATTACCATCAAAATAAATTGACTGCGATTCAATGGCAAAATTCGTGTAACGCCGGTATACCATTTTAAACCAAGTAATTTGCGGATTCCCTGTTAAGTATACATCCTGTTTTCCCACTGCTACAAGTTGTAATAGACCACCTCCCAGCGTCATTCTACAAGTATTCACTACTTATTTTTGTAGGTTAGGCGCGTAGTTATAAGTCTCCACTTATATACTATAATCAATAAGAAGAGAATGACAACACCAAGTCAGACTACAAGTTTATTTTCACAACTAATATATACAACCGATTCAAACACACAACTTCCAATTTCTTCAGGTCTAATACAGGCTGCCGATGGACAGGGGACCCGTGTATGGAATTCTGTATTTCAGGTTCTTAGTACCCAGGGAGCGAATGAGAACTTTCCTTTGATCTACCTACCGTCTACGCTTCAGAGCCTGTCAAATGCCTCAGGAACCGGTCCAACGGGTCAAGCCGCTGGTCTGTTTTCGTGGATTACGAATGGTCTTACTGTGGTCAACCCGGCAACAGTACAGAAGCCGAGCTCTGCCATTCAGGCCTGGGATGCAAATGCGTATTCCGTGGAAGGATTTCGGCAGGCGACGTTCATAACTTTTCAGACGGCACAAACAAACGCGCAATGTGCTGTCGGTTTCAGCGAAACGCCGGCAACAAATACCAACTACACCAACATACAATACGGATACTTCTGCGATTCAAATGCGAGTCTGAGTATTGTACAAGGTGGAATCAGTCAGAGTACACTTGGAGGAGGGTATCTTTCTACGACGCAACTTGGAATACAATACAATGGTGCCACCATGATTTATTACAGGGATACGACGGCTGTTTACAGTACCTTGCGTTCGCAGGGTAATCCGCTATATCTCAATGTGGCAATTCATGATCCGAATGCTTCCGTAAAAAATATACATTTTGGTCCTCTCGGCGGAATCGGACCCTCAGGAACAACCGGTGTGACAGGACCTACTGGGCCTAGAGGTTTCACGGGAGCAACGGGTAACACAGGAGCAAGCGGTGTCACAGGACCATCAGGAAGAACGGGTGCCACTGGTTCTATTGGTAGAACTGGACCGACTGGTCCAACGGGTAATACAGGTCCAACTGGTAAGACAGGTGCTACTGGTGCTACAGGGCCTATTGGGCAGTCTGCGAACACATATGGATACATTCTACAGAGTATAACAAGTGCCACGCCAATCAATGGAGAATTTTCAGTAGATACAGGTGATTTGACGACCATTTCAACAATGAAAATAAACGCAATTGATGCAGCTGGAAACATAAAGAGTGGATTTTTTGCTAGACTTGGTGCTGGTTCCATCGTACATCTTATCGACACAACAAATGCTGATGAACATATTTATTCAATTAATGCTACAAATAACTATTTTACTTGGTGGGAGTTTGATATATCATACTTGACAGGTGGGATAGTTGCCCCCATTGTAGGAACAAATTACCTAATTTCATTTGATACTGTCGGTGTACAGGGTGATACCGGATCAATTGGTCCTACTGGTAGAACTGGACCTACAGGTAACACGGGTCCAGCTGGAACGGCTACGAACACTGGTGCCACTGGTTACACGGGGCAAACGGGCATGACGGGTCCAACTGGTAAGACGGGGCCAACCGGTTCAACGGGGCCAACGGGTATGACGGGTCCTACTGGATCAACCGGTACGACTGGTTGGACGGGTGTAACTGGATATACGGGTAGGACGGGACCGACTGGTTGGACAGGAGCAACAGGTGTGACCGGTCCCTCTTATTTTGGAGGAAACCTGGCAACAGCAGTCTATTACTGTTCATCTAATATCGTATCTTACACGGGTACAAATGTAGTGTATAATTCTTATGATTCCGAATTTTCTACAGGTTCTCTTACCGGCGTCTATGATAACACAACTGGGACTCTGACAAATTATTCAAATACCACACTTACTTATTTGGTTACAGGAGCAATCTTTTTATCGGCTACCAGTGGAAGTGAGACTTTACAGATTCTGAAAAATAGTACGAATCTCATCAATGTCTTTCCAATTGTGCAGGCCCAAAACGGGAATTATACCATTCAGTTTTCGGCGGTAATTCCGCTATTGGTGAATCAATACATACAAATTTATTTTGATTATGGTGCAGCTGGACCTGTAAATATTCTCGGAGGAGCCCTAGGTACTTCCAACACAATCACGCATATCGCATTTACACAGCTTGATTATGTATTAGGTCCTACAGGATCTACGGGAACTACTGGTCCTACGGGGCCTACTGGGCGCATAGGGGCTACTGGTTATACTGGTTATACTGGAGTTACGGGGGCTACGGGAGCCACAGGTAGAACAGGGGCGACAGGATCCACGGGGCCGACCGGTTCAACAGGACCAACGGGTTACACTGGGCCTGCGGGAACGGCTACAAATACCGGTGCCACGGGTTACACGGGACCAACTGGAATGGGGCCGACTGGAGCTACGGGTAGAACTGGTGCAACTGGAGCCACCGGAGCAACTGGGCCAACGGGTAGCACAGGGCCAACGGGTAACACAGGGCCGGCCGGTACGGCCACCAATACAGGTGCTACAGGTGATACGGGGCGAACAGGATCCACTGGACCAACAGGTGCGACGGGAAATACAGGGCCGACTGGTCAGACTGGGGCTACTGGTTTTACCGGACCGGCGGGAACGGCTACGAACACTGGCGCTACTGGTTTTACAGGTGGTACTGGACCGACCGGTAATACAGGGCCACAGGGTGTAGCTGGACCTCAAGGTAATATAGGTCTGACTGGTTTTACAGGACCTACGGGGCCAACGGGTCAGACGGGTTTCACGGGGCCTGGTGGTGATGCTTCAAATACTGGAGCAACAGGACCCACGGGTTGGACAGGCCGAACAGGGCCGACCGGTGTAACAGGTAAAACTGGTCCCACAGGACCATCTGGTCCGACCGGTCTTATTGGCCCTGCTGGTGTGTCAGGTCCGACGGGCCCAACAGGTAATACCGGTAGAACTGGAGCCACTGGACCGACAGGATATCTGACTGGTCCCACTGGATTTACAGGTTTCACTGGTTACACAGGTTGGACAGGGCCAACAGGGCCGACCGGTATAACAGGTAATACGGGCCCGACTGGACCGACGGGCTGGACTGGTTGGACGGGATTTACGGGGCCAACGGGTAATACAGGACCAACAGGTTTCACGGGACCGGTTGGAACGGCTACGAATACCGGTGCCACTGGTAACACGGGTTCTACAGGTCCCACAGGATACAACACATATTACATCTTTGATGGTGGGGTTCCTTCAACATCGTATGCCGATGGCCCGGCATTCAATTGCGGTGGAGCCGGTGTAACAGGGAATACGGGTCCTTCTGGAGCTTACAACGGCGCGAATATCATTTTGCAGTTGCGTCATGGGATTTCCTTAAATTGGGCCACCGTGAATCCGACTTTGGCACAGGGTGAAATGGGATATGAGACGGACACGAAACAATTCAAGATTGGGGATGGTACTACTCTGTGGACCGATCTCAACTATGGTGGTCTTCTGGGTCCGACAGGAAATACGGGGCCAACGGGAATGACGGGGCCGGCTCCCAGTGTCGTGAATTCTTTGACCATCAATGGTTCGCTCTACGTACAGGAGACGCAGGAACTCGTGAATCCCGTTATCGGAGCTACAGGAGTCATGAATTACGACTGGACCACGGGAGCCATCTTCTATCACACGGGTATTGTCTCGAACTTTACCTGTAATATAATCAATCTCCCGACCACTGCAGCCAGAAGTTACGTAGTTGTACTCATTCTACAGCAGTCTGCCACGCCCTACTACGCGAGCGCTCTCCAGATTAACGGGGTAGCGCAGACGATGCTGTGGCCGAATGCCTTCATTTCGCCGGCTACGGCTTTACGCACGGAAGTACAGTCTTTCACGCTGTATTATACAGGTTCGACCTGGATTGCCATGGCGCAATTGGCGAGTTTCGGCTAAGAAGCTTGGTACTCAACAGATTCTTGTAAAATTTTCTAAGTTTTATAAAAATCCGTAATAGGAAATATGCCCCTCTATATGACTTTGAGTGGCCTTTATGGATATGGTCGCTCACATTTGCCTCCATTTGACGCAGTGGATCTTGGTTCCTTCTCGAATTGGCACGGGGCAAATGCGTCTTCCATAGCACAGTCATCAATCGCCACATTTTATAATTATCTCTTTGACGGCTCCATTTCCACGATTAACAGTGGTGGCTATAACATGTGGAACATCGGTAATTTCGTGTCTATTGAGGGGGCTCAGACGGGCTCCAACATATCGTATGGAACCATTTCGGGTGGAGCTGGTTCAGGCTACTTTCTCAGTCAATCCAATGCCTGGCCCCAAGTTGGACTCGCATACGTAACATCGGGAACGATACAATGGGACAATGCCGGTACAGTCGGCCTATTCGGCTCTCCCTTCGGCTCTAACGCGAATTTTGAGGGAACATACACGACTACGAATCAGGGGCGTGTAGGTTCGTACTGGGTAAACCAAAAATACGGTCTGGCAAATCCTACAATCTGTTATCTCTGGTTCACCATACAGGATCCACAGGTGAATTCAATGCTCACCGGATCCAATGATGGACGAAATACGATACAGCCTCCAGACTACACATACACACAGTATTTTTCTATAACTGGCTCCAAGATCCTGTTTGCCCAGATGCTACTCTCGGTACGCGACCCGACTTCATTTCCAAATGGCTTTCTCATTCCTCAGGCCACGATTGAGAATTTTTTGAGCAATTACGTACAGGCTGCCGATATTCGTTTGGAGTAATTTCAACATATATTTTATGTATATAGAGGAATGCCATATGTTCAAATACAACTTAGAAGGGGTACGGCTGCCGAATGGTTCAGTTCCAATCCGGTTCTGGCCGTCGGAGAAATGGCCCTAGAAACAGACACAAATCTTTTTAAAATTGGTGACGGTGTCACGACATGGAATTTGCTCGTGTATTCGGGTCTCCATGGTCCCACGGGTCCCACAGGCTGGACAGGTTACACAGGTTATACTGGACCCACGGGCCGTATTGGACCACAGGGATATCAGGGAGTTACGGGACCAACCGGTACGGGACCTACGGGACAGACTGGACCAAGTGGGCCAAGTGGGCCAACCGGGGGAAGTGGGCCGACTGGACCAACGGGTATGACAAATTATGACACGATGAATGCTAATTTCAATATCTTTGGTGGTGGCACAGTTTCATGGAGTGGCAGTTTCGTAAGTTGGACTGATTATATTACAATTGCCCCTTTGAACAAACAGCTGGCACAATACGGATATTTCCAGACATCTTCAAGCAGTGGATCTGTAACTCTAAATTCGGGTCAGTCGCTATACGCAGTCGTGACTCTAGGTGGTGTACCAAACTCTATAACACTTACAACAGTGAATTACTACGATACGGCGAGTGTGGTTCAAGCGAATTGGGTCCTCGTTTGTACAGCCGCCTTTACATCAGATAATACCCTGTATTGGAATCCTGGAAAAACCTACATTAGTACATATGGAGTTTATTATTCAAAAACCACTTTCAATAGTTCTGCTTTGGCAGTAGGAAAATCAATTAATATAGTTGGAGGAGGTACAGTTACTTGGGCAAATAGTAGTGGTACTACTGGTTATATATCTTGGTCTGCTCCACTATATATACAGTGCGTAAATTCAGATTCCTTTAATAACAGTGCTACTCCTTATTTTTATATTGCTTCTAACAGTGGTATAAATCTTGGAAACGGATACTCTTTGTATTACGCTCCCCCAAAGGGTACTCTGGGAGGGCTATCTGGTTATAGTTCAAGCTATTTTAAAGTTATCAGTACCACTTTTACTTTGACCAACCCAATTGATCCAACTTATATTTTTATATGCGGTACAACTTATAATGCGAGTGGAACACCACCAGGCTCTTTACGCTGGAATCCTGGATATATAACAATTCCTTATCCTACAACTAACAATACCAGCAATACCTATAATTCTGTGACCGGCGCCTGTTCGTGGCTTACATCTGGCGCAGGAGGAGCTAGTAATGATACTATGGTAGCAAATGCAGCAATATCAGGTGGTGGTATAATTTCATTTACAGGTTCTGGTTTCGTAACCTGGACTAGCACAATTACAATTGCCCCTATAAATGCTACTTTTGGATCATTTGGTTATTTTACAATTTCTTCAAATACAGCTGGTGTACTATTAAATCAAGGCCAAGCACTTTATTATATACCAACAGGTGCAACTGGTCCTCCGTATAATATAACTGATATATCAGCATTCAGAAGTACAATAACCAACGCTAGTAATATGAGTAGCATATCAACTGGTTGGATTTTATTGTGTTCAAGAGACAGTAATTCTACAAATCCTACTTTAAAATGGGCTCCTGGTAACACGGTTATATCTTTGAGCGGTACTTTTAATCAGCCTGAAGCAGCGAACAGTTCTATGCAAAAAATGGCATTTGGTTACACCATAACAGGTGGTGGAGCGGCTTCCTGGAACGTGGCATCAAGTGGAAGAATTGCTTGGACTTCTTCAATTTATGTAAACGCAGTAAATCCTGAATTCGGAACACAGGGTTATTTTACAATTTCTGCAAATTCAGGTGGAACCGCTTTATCTGCAGGGAGTGTGTTATACGTTCTTGCTCCAAAGGGTACTAGTAGTTCAGGTATTTCAACATATTCTGTAGCTAGTTCAAGCATTGCTGCAAATTTACCTTTAGATGCAATTATCATTGCAGCGGTAGATCAAAATTCTCCTTACGCTTTACGCTGGAATCCTGGTTCAATAATAATACCAAGTGGCCAAACATTTACTTATACTAGTGGTGCCACTACTTGGGGTGGAGGTGTAGGTGCTCAGGGTGATACGGGTGCTACTGGTTTCACGGGAGCTGCTGGTGTAGCCAGTAATACGGGTGCTACTGGTTATACGGGTTATAGTGGTAGGACTGGTTATACTGGTTTCACGGGTATAGCAGGTAGCGCAACAAATACAGGGGCTACCGGTTTTACTGGATTTACTGGTGCTACCGGTTTCACTGGATTTACAGGTATAGCAGGAACAGCATCAAATACTGGTGCTACTGGATTTACTGGTTTTACAGGATTTACTGGAGCCACAGGTATAGCAGGACTGGCATCAAATACTGGTGCTACCGGTTTTACTGGATTTACTGGATTTACCGGTGCTACTGGAAAAACTGGTTTTACTGGTTTCACAGGGTTTACTGGTTTCACGGGTATAGCAGGTAGCGCAACAAATACAGGAGCTACCGGTTTCACTGGATTTACTGGTTTCACTGGAGCTACTGGTTTTACTGGTTTTACTGGTTTTACTGGTTTCACTGGAACGACTGGTTCTACTGGGACTACTATCACTCTTACAGACAACTTTACAGTGATAGTAGGAAATTCGGCAACAAATGTTCCGTTAATTACATATTCTTATGATTTGAATACTTGGTATACGAGCCCTGGTTCTTATTATCAAGTGTACCAAGGACCACCCACTAATTTACTTACCACATATACAACAAACATCAATGCCGTTGCTTGGAATGGTATAATTTGGTTGGCAGGGGCTACTGTTCCTAGTGGAGGAGGGCGTTCATTGTATTCTTCTGCTGATGGAATTAATTGGAATAACGTAAACAATAGCCCTTTTGGTGTAGCTGGCTATGCTATTGCCTGGAATGGTACTTTATGGGTAGGTGGAGGGATTACTTCGACTAGGGGACAGCTTGCGTATTCCACACTCGGTACAAGTGGTTGGACATCTTCCACGACGGGTAATAATATATTTTCTACACAATGTAATACGGTAGCTTGGAGTGGCACACTATGGGTGGCAGGAGGTAGTGGCACAAATCGTCTCGTTTATTCGAGCGACGGAATCAACTGGACAGCTTCCACATCAGGAAATACTTTATTTACCACGGCATGTTATTCCGTAATTTGGGGTGGTGGCTTGTGGACAGCCGCAGGAAGTGGAAGTAATACTCTTGGGTGGTCAAGTGATGGAATAACTTGGACGGCTGCTACAGGAACAAGATTTGCTACTACTGGTTATTCACTAGGGTACAACGGATATATTTGGGTGGCAGGCGGCGTGGGTACGCACCAAGTTCTATACTCAACTGACGGAAAAGCTTGGAGTGCGACAACAAACGGCAATACAATTATTCTAAATCAAGGTCAGGCAGTAGCATGGAATAAAACATATTGGATCATGGGCGATGGTATAACGGGCCTTTTAGGACGTAGTGCAGATGGACTCACCTGGACGGCGGTAACTGGTGTCGGGTTTAACCGCGTAAATGGTATAGCAAATCGCACGATCATTTCCTCTCTTGTCACCTCGAATGGCAATACTGGTGCTACGGGTTTCACTGGGTTTACTGGTCCTGCTGGAACTGCGAGTGGCACGGGTTCTACAGGCGATACTGGTTTTACAGGATCCACTGGCGATACTGGTACGCCTGGATATGCGAATGATACAGGTTGTACTGGGTTTACTGGGTTTTCGGGAACTACCGGTTACACAGGCGCGTCAGGATACGCTTCTAACACAGGAGCAACTGGTTTTACGGGATTCACTGGTTACACTGGCGACACTGGATACACCGGTTACACCGGTTATTCTGGATACACCGGATTCACTGGTTTTACGGGGTCCACGGGTATTACTGGGTATGCTTCTAATACGGGTGCCACCGGTTTCACTGGTTCCACTGGTTTTACAGGATTTACCGGTTTCACTGGCGATACAGGTTACACTGGGGCAACTGGTACAGCTGGATCTGCGACTAATACTGGTGCTACTGGGCGCACTGGTTGGACTGGTTTTACTGGAGCAACAGGTTTTACGGGGTTTAGTGGTGCTACAGGTACTACTGGTTATACCGGAGCCACTGGTTTCACAGGTTCTACTGGGTGGACGGGTTTCACGGGTGCTACTGGTACTACTGGCTACAGTGGTAGAACTGGTTACACTGGAGCCACAGGATGGACAGGTTTCACGGGCTCGACTGGGGTAACTGGTGCAACTGGTTATACTGGCTATACGGGTGATACTGGAGCTACTGGATACACTGGATACACCGGATACACGGGTTACAGTGGTACGACAGGTCCGACGGGTACAACAGGTTATACTGGCTATACTGGAAAAACGGGATACACTGGATATTCAGGTACTACAGGTTGGACAGGTTCTACTGGATTCACTGGCTTTACAGGTGATACGGGTGCTACTGGTTACACTGGCTATACTGGAGCAACTGGATTCACCGGTTTTACTGGATTCACGGGGTTTACCGGTTTTACCGGTTTCACAGGTTTCACAGGATCCACTGGTTACACTGGTTTTACTGGAGCACAGGGTATTCCTGGCTCATTTAGTGCTACTGGGTCAACAGGTGCTACGGGATTCACTGGTTTTACTGGAGTAGGTGGAATTGCTTCAAACACCGGTGCCACGGGTTTCACAGGCTACACTGGTTTTACCGGCGTGAGAGGAGTGGACGGAACGGCTTCGGCCACTGGTGCTACTGGAGCCACTGGCTTCACGGGATTCACTGGTTTTACAGGATTCACCGGTTTCACGGGATTCACTGGTGATACGGGTTACACTGGATGGACTGGAACTATTGGAACAACTGGATACACGGGCTATAGTGGTAGAACTGGATATACTGGTTACACTGGATGGACTGGAGCAACAGGGTTCACCGGGTTTACGGGTGATACTGGCTATACTGGTTACACGGGCGACACTGGGTTCACTGGATGGACGGGTACTACAGGCTCTACAGGATACACTGGTTACACTGGATATACAGGTTATACCGGTCCTGCCGGTACAAATGGAACTGCTGGAACAACCGGTTACACTGGTCCTTCTGGTCCTGCTGGTTCCAACGGTAGTGCAGGTGCCACTGGGTATACTGGATTTACAGGAATAACAGGGCCCACGGGAGCCGGTCAAAATGCGAATGTTGGAAATTATTTGACTGTCGACGGCGTGTATGGCAATGATACTAATGCGGCTCTGAGCCCCTCTACCACACCCTTTCAGACAATCAACGGGGCAATCAGTTACATTACTACGAACAGTTTGTCAAATCAAGTTGTATTCATATATCCAAATACGTACTATGAAAGTATTACAATTCCACCGAATACGGCAATTCGTGGTGCGAGTTTAACAGGTGTTACGATCACTGTTACCGGGCCAACAGGAACTTCGCAGGCGCTCGTTACTATGGGTACGCAGTCTCGCCTTGAGGAAGTCACCTTGTCTCTAAACTCTGCTACTGGAACAAGTGGAACTACGAATTTGTATGGCATAGTCTTTGGAAATGGTGCAACGAATACCGGTACATCAACTGCCACGGTTCGGTCCGTACGAGTTAATACGACATATAGTGCTAGTGGTACAACAGGCCCACAGGTGTTTGGAATTTATGTATCTGATACCAGATCATCTAATGCATATTCATCCGTGGATAATTTGCGCGGTGTGGCAATCGTGGCTACTACGTCATTTAGTGCTGTAACGAGTGCTTCAGGTCCTAGCGGAGCTTGTCGTGGAATCTATGTTGCTAGTACTGCTACTTCCAGACTCACAGTTCGTGATTGTAGTATTCTGGCTACGGGGCCAAACACAACGTCAAATGTCATTGGAGCAGAAAATGCGTCAACCTCCCCCTCCCTCCCATTTTTAGCATTGAAGTATAGTTCTGTGGCCGGTTCGCTGGTAGATATAAAACAGGCGAGTTATGGAGCAAGTGGGCCAACCGGCGGAATTCAGTTATCGGCTACTGACTTGGCAAATAACAATGCAGGTCCAAACGGATTTTTGATGGGTATAAATCCGAATACAATTAATATTTCAATTACATCTCTAGGTAGCACCAATCTAACATATTATCTGTTACCAGGATTAATTCCAGCTGCAAGTCTTAGTACAACCGCTGCGAGTATTCCTTTAACTCAAAAAACTACTATTGTTGGAATAAATATGTACTATAGTAGCAGTGTATCTTCAAGCACAGGGCTTGTTCTAAAATTATATAATGTAACAACACCTACTTCAGGGGGAAGTACACCATTTGCCACAATCAATTATCCCTCATTATCAACGGCGCCCTACAGATTTTTAAACGTTTCCAATTTGATTGATCCCACTTCTACCACCACTCCACAATATCTACAGGTTACATTAACAACTAGTAGCGTTGGATATACTTCTGGTGGTAACGTTATTATAAACATCGGAACCTACTAAATAGAAATCGGTTGATTTTGAAAATCACTGAATTTCTAGTTTACAGCGCATGGATCAACGAACTCTCAATTGCCGACGCCTCCGTCTCGAGAGCCCACGCCTCAGAATCGTTCACACCCATCGTCAGAACGTAGCGACCAGGAATGACGGACTCGCAGAGTCCTGCCACATACTGAACCGGCTCGTTCCCCGAAACGAAGATCTTGGAAATACGAGAAGGAATGAGGTCCTCGCCCAGAGTCATAAAGCGGTGGTAATACTTGCGACCACCACCCGAGGAACTGCCACCACCATAAAAGGAGAAATGTACCACTAGGAGCCAGGCCTCCTTGGGCGCCTTGTCCGACTTCCACGGCACCGGTGCAGCGGATCCGCGCAAACCATCAAAGGTGAATTCACCTGACGGCACCCACTCCACCACCTTCTCGTTGTTGATCTTACAGATGGTAAAAGGGTTAATGCGATACACAAAGAGCTCGGTCCCGTCCTTTACGAAAGGAAGCCAGTTCTTCTGGCACTCCTTGTCCTCGTGCGCAACAGGGGCCACCAGAGGCTTCAAGCGTACAACTGCCCGAGACTTGTAGTCGACGTCCACACGAATCATACGGTTCGTGTCGTTGTTGTTGAATTGTCTGGTCGTGCCAATCAGACTGTTCTGACCCAGCCATCTACAGTCCTCAATTCCGTGAATATTTGTCCCCTTATTCACAATATACTGTGACGGAATGTGGATTTCCATGGGGGCACGGCGGTCCCTGAGAACCTGGAAATTATCATCCAGGTCGGCAATGATATTACGAGTGATGATGTCTCCCTCATGACCCCTGTAAGTGTAATGATTCGCATCCTTCGTCTCATAATTCGCATGACGGAGATTCACTACATACCGGTTGCCGTCCTTGCGAATAGACGGATTGAAGGCGCGCCAGAATCCCTCGCTCAACCAGCCAATATCGTTGCTGGAAATCTCCATCTTCACCTTCTGCGTCAAAGGAAGAGTCCACTTGTACCACTGATACAAGTCGAGAATACGATTCCGCTGGTTGAAATCCAGGTGGGGGCTGAGGGCCACCCCATCCAGGCGGAATTGCGCAGCCTCGTTGCGCCCGACATAGTACGCGATGATTCCGAGTTCCTCCCACACCAGGTACTTCATATCACTGTGGCTGACGAAAAGTACGTCATTGTTCACCGCAGGCTTCCACAGAGCATGACCCTCTAAAGTCTGCCCGAGCTGGAGCTGTACGAGTTTCTCCAGATACATATATGCCACGAAGTTCATCTTGGGCATGGAACGGTAGTGCGTAATGAGGCGAGTGGGAGCCTCCGTGCGATGCCCGCGCAATTGCCATGCCTTCAGCCACTCCTCGCTGGCCTCAGTCGGCTTGCCGAGCATTTTGTAACAGTCACCCTTGTACACGTGGGCAATGTACATCTCCTCTTCCCAGCCCCCGAGGTCAATGCGCTTCGTTAGGCAATCAATCGCCTTCTGATTCTCTCCGAGCGACATGTAGGTCTGGCCGAGGTAGAAAAGCGTACGAACATTATCAGGGCTGTCCTTCAGATCGTCCTCCAACATCTGGGCATCACGGGTGAATTTGTCGGCCTTGCAACCTCCATCGCCAATATCTATAATGATCGGCTTAGCAAAGTTCTCACCGGACTTGCCCTCGCACTCCCAGTACTCGTGTGTGGGGCCGGTGGACTTCCAGGTTTCCGAAGCCCGAAGCAGTCGGGTATTGTAGTATATAATAGAGCCGTTCTGTTGCTGCAGGCAGGCGCCGCCCATGCTGAGTGACAAGTTCTCCAGCTTCTTGTGGAGATCGCCCTCCTCCGTGAGAATCATATCGGCATCCAAGGCAAGAGCAAAGACTTTTGTGGCATCCCAAGTGGTGTATCTCGAAACCCAGTCCTTGAAACACTGGAAACTCTTGGTTCGGCTCTTTCCGAAATTCTCCCACGGATACTGATAGATTCTACCGGGCAATTTCATATCTTCTATCAACGTCTTCGCTAGAGAAACTGTGGAATCGGTGGAACCCGTATCGCATAGAACAATGCCGTCAATCCAGGGTTTTACGGAGTTAAACAGGCGAAGAATATTCTTCTCCTCGTTTTTTACCATAGCCAAAAGAACAATCTTTACTGGTGAACTCATTTTCTATTCTAAAGACTATCGGAGTTTTAAAGTAGCTGAAAAATTCGCACTCGTGCGAAAACCCGCAGATGTTTCTTTGTACTAATAAGAATGGCTTCGGCATCACAGTCTGCCAGTATTGTACGCTTACAAGTGGGCGATATCTTTGTAAGAACCCCTGACAATTCTACAATTCCTAATTCCTATATATTGATTTCAAACGGTGGTGGCACCACTCGTTGGGACAACATAAGTTCTATATTTCCTGTTTCTTCCTTCAAAACTCTACAGGATGGCTATGGTTCCACGCTTGTGGCTGATCTCTGTAATAATACAATTCGTATCAGCACGACAGCAATTCCGAACACATTCGCATCGTATATTGACCCCTTGACGAGCACTATGATGCTTTCTTTGACGTTTCCTCCTATCACTATCAATAATGGTTCCGTACCCTTTATTAATAATACAGTGGTAGTACCGAATCCGTCGGTAATTAGTTCCTCGTCGCTACAATCTACAATTCGCTTTTATGGATATAATGACATATTCTTATCGTCAGTCAATAACACACAGGCCGTTTATATAGGAATCAGTTCATTTACTTCGGCGGGATATTCTACGCTCAATGGTGAAATGACGAATAATCCAAAAGTTTCCTATAGTTCTTTCTCTACTGCCAATGGTCTACTCCCCAGCCAGAGTTTCATTAGTTCTGTATTTTTTCAAAATCAATTTTCTACTCTCGGATATCCTTCTACAAATTCCTTGGCTGGAGGAGCGGATGTATTTTTTAGTTCAATCCTTTTTGATGCGAATCATATGATGAAGTATGTAAATATGAGCAGTATGCTGACAACAATGTCAGTTGAATATTATCCGAATTTTCAGTTTCCAATTATGGTAAACCCTGGATATTCGTACCAGGCTCCACCTCAGCCACTTCTGCCCAGCCCTCAAACTCTGATAAAACAGGTGACGTCGTACATACAATTAACAAGCGGAGCAAGTACATACATTCTTCCTGAAACCAGCAATGTGCGTTATATGAATTCACAACAGGTAATGCACTCCACCTTTTATTTTAGTACGGGTTATATCGCAAATTCCTTTACCGTGAGTCCCTTTAACATTGGTTCAAATTATTTTTCAGACTCGGTGCGAATGACCATTAACCCCTACAGTCTTTCCAGCTACGTAGGAAGCAACCTTCCACAGTCAACGACTCTTCAGGTATGGCATATGATGTCATCTGGTTTGTACGTTGATCCGTCGCAGGCGAATTCCAATATTGGTTTTATAACACCTACTGTGGTGAATAACGTGTTTTCACAAAATGGCCTATTTCTCCGCGTAAGCAATATTGTCACATCGCCTGGCTACTAAAATTTGAATTCACGGTAGCCGATTTAGTCAACAAAAATGTTCTCCTGTTTCAAAGCTTCTAAGAAGCCAGAACTTCCCACCCATACCGAGTTTGCAGCGGCCGGCACACTCTTCACAAATGGATCCCATGTTCTTGCTGCCTACCAGAAAGATTCCACCAATCCCACTGTCAGTGGAATCGGCGGAAAACGAGAGGGCTCTGAGACATACATGGAGACTGCTCTCCGTGAGACGGTCGAGGAACTCTTTGGCATAGAGAAAGTTCCTTATGGACTCGTTTGTAAACTTATTGTTAAACTAGAACCCATGAAGGTTCAAAAAATCGGCACCTATATTATTGTAGTTTACAATTTCAGTGATTTGGAGAAAATTACTGAAATTGTAAAGCGTGACCTCAAGACTTCTCCACTTTATCCCGACTTTCCGAAAACGATTTCGGACCTAGTGCTGACAAGAAAGAAGGGGGAAGAGTCCCACCCTGAAGTTCTTCATATTGCCATTCTGCCAATCGTGAAAAATTCCATCGTAGATGTAAACTTTATTGAAGATGTTCGCGTGGTACTAAACAGCGACGAGCCGAATCAGAATTTCATAAATTCAAGGTGACTCCCTCGCGTTTGGCTAGATCTAGAGCCCAGGGCTCCAACTTTCCTCTTACAATGGCAGTGGGGCGATACGGAAACGGACTCAGGTAGACAGCGTTTGGCCACGGACCGGCTCTAATGAGGGCAATATGCTCATAATCTTTTTCATCGGTCCAAGTCCAGAATTCGTCCTGGCCTATTGCGTTCTCGGCGAGATTTTCTTTGAGCTCAACACGTTTTCTGGTGACAGAGTCTGTTACGCCCTTGGGACATATGGTCTCCAGTTTTTTACAGATGCGCATGTACCAGTGTAGGAGCGGTTTCATTTTCCAGAGAGTGGCCTGAAAAGTGAATCCGAAGGGGTCCGTCTCTTTGGTTATCAATTTCCAATCAGGTACTCTTAAAATATGGGCATGTACCGATTGTTCTGATGGGCCAGGGCAGGGCATACAGCGTGCTGAGACGACGCACATACTGGAATCCATATACTTCATAAGGTTTTCAAAAGCTTCTAAACACATTGGCATTTCGAGAAGGAAATCCTCCTGTAGGGGCAGGCAGTAATTATAGTCATGGACGATTTTTTTGAGGGCTATCATGCGACTCTCCAGGAAACCACTGGACTCCTCGGGAATGACTATAATTTTTACAGCATACTCCCTTGAAACCTGTTTACAAATGGAATGGTCTGGGGCCTCAGTGGCAAGAATCACGTCCCAGCGGAGCTTCGGTGCGTATCTGCGGAGCAATTTGAAGAAGAGCGGAAGAATGTAGAAGTAGGCAGGTGTGGAATTCACAAGGATACAACATTGAGCACGGTCCATTTAGTATGAGAAGGGTGCCGGTCTTTAGTCGGGAAAATATTCACCACCATAAAAATTTCGTACAACTTGTTGAATACTATCATGAACTTCTCCTTCAAGTTTCAAATACTCATCTATGTAAGATTTTTTTGCTACTTTATAGATATTATGAGAATCACCCCATCCATTTACAAGCCATTCATGGCGCATGTTTACTAATCTTAACGAACCTACTAATTTTTTATGTTCAATACCGGTTAATAAAACAAATAACCCTGTTATTTCATCAAGTGTCTTTCCCTCCATTTTATAACTACAAAATATATAATTAAGTGATTCACCGTGGCCGAGAAAGATATTATATATAGGATCTTTCCAATTTAACCGTGTCATTCTTACTAGTATTTTGTGATAGTTTCTTAACCCGACTTGTCTAAAGAGTGTCAACTGATATTAATTCACCACTAGAAGACCCTGTGAAGAAGGAGGAGTATACCGTGCGCTCGTGGCAACCGCTGAGGCAACATAGATTTTCGTATGCTCCATATGACCACACACATCGGGAATGTCAAAGTCAGGTACAGTGCTGAATTTCTTATAACAGGCATCACGAATCTCCTTCGGAATGATGGAACTCCCGTCCATCGTAGCCTTGTTAATATCTGTCTTGATGTAACGCAAAAACGTCTTACAATCACGGCGACCCGAATAGGGAAGTGTAATGATCTCCTCTATTTTTAAACGTATAGAAGCCCAAGTGGAGGCCAGTACCTTGTGAATCTGGCTTGACACCTGGTAGCCGAGTTTGTCTTGGAGCATCGTGAGAGTGGAAGCAGCCACACTGATTCCACCAAAAATCCAGGCCACCTGAAAGCCATTTATGTTGTACCCCCCAGCTATTACATTGGATACACCCGAAATCGCTATAAGACAATTGATGCTTATCATGAACGTCTTGGAACGCTTATCATACGATGAATAGGCCTCTGTGTGCATCCACTCATAACATTTGGCATTATCGCACCAGGAGGCGAGAAGGACGTCAATCTCCTTTGACCAGCCGAGCGGCCCAGAGTGTTCAGTAGCATTATCAGTAGCGGATTCGCCATCAGTATTCTTTTGCTCGGCGTCAGGCATTCTACTAATTGTGGGTTTAAATCTAGGGCTAGAAGTCCATGTAAGATGATTGGTATTGCGAAGCACCCACGAAATGGTAAGCAGATTCGTATTCTGAAGTCTGAAGGGTGTGTGTGGCGCGACGCAAAGACGTTGGTTTGGCTCCAAGGTGATGAGTCACCGAGCAAAGGTGTTGAGGCACCGAGCAAAGGTGTTGAGGCACCGAGCAAAGGTGAAGAAACGGCACCGAGCAAAGCCTGGAATCGCTACGATGTCGGTGTCAGCACGATAGAAGCCTTTAACTCCGTCGTTGCCGCCGGTATTGAAGTGGACATTTGCGTCTTGCTAGGCGATGAACGCAAGGCCAAGGAGTGGATTCTCACGAAACAATACAAGAAAGTTCGTGTATTCGCCGTAACAAAATCACTCCTAAAAGACATCGGGTTTGACGTCATGGAGAAGCTCAGCCCACCCAACATGCTCTGTCTGGAGGATACCCTACAACTCTATCCGATCCTGGAAACGCCCTGGGATTCAACAGAAGCTGACGCTCGGATTATGATGTCTCTTCTACTTCAGTACAAACGGTCGTTTCCTATAGTGGAAGGTGAGCGCTCGGCTGTAGCCATTCGGCACGGTCTCTCCTTAGGGCCAACCATCGTGGCACCGAGACCCCTCTACTTCATCACGCAGTTCTACGTGCCTTTGAAGCCGAAGCGTGCCAAGGAAATCGTGGAGTGCTTGAAGAGAAACGCCGAGTGTCCCTATATTGACAGAATCATCCTGCTTAACGAGAAAATGGAAGAACTCCCTGTGAAATCTGACAAGATTCAACAGCATGTCATCGGAGACCGCCTGAATTTCAAGTACGTCTTTCAGCACATTTTAGAACACATCCCTCGAGACTCGCTCCTGGTAATTGCGAATTCAGATATCTACCTGGACGATTCTTGGCGAACCCTGTGGTCTGTTTCCATGAAAGACACCTTCCTGTCGCTCCTTCGCTGGGACGAACAGGAGGACCGGTCCGCCCAGCCGAAATTGTTTGGCCCTCGCGATGACAGTCAGGACACCTGGGTCGTGGAATCCAATTCCGTGAAGGATCGCACCTGGAATTGGAGCGACATGGACATCCGTTTCGGCCAGAACGGTTGCGACAACGTGGTCAATATTGAGATGCTGAAGCAGAAGTTCAGTGTGGCGAATCCCTGTATGACTCTTGTTACGCACCACCTACACACGAGTGGCTACAGAACGTATGAGCAGACCGACATTATCTATCGCCCTGCCATCATGTACCTGACTCCTACAGGGATTCACGACTTGAAACCTGAGACGGCACTTCCTGGAACCCCCTTTGAAGTCATCAAGGAGGGCGCCTTTCGGCCACCTCTGGAGGGCTCCACTTTTCAGACTATGATTGCCAAGAAGCACAAAGAGTTTGTGAAGAGCGGAGTCTATATAGCTGAGCGGGAGATTCCCCTGTTCACTTATGAAAATATCAAACAGACGAAGGATGGTCTTCTCCACACGTATAATTCCATTTTCATTGGAAAGTCGGAGACCGTATCAGATCTATGGTCCGAAACGGAGATGAGCGTCCTCACACCATGCGTAGAGATTGATGTCGCGCTCGTGGCTTTTTGCCCAGACTCCGTGGCGAATGACCCTTGGCGGTACATGGCTCACTATCTCGGCAAGATTCTCTATCTTCGTAGTAAGTTCGGGGACGGTGAATTTCTGGGGACCGACCTGCCGTCGACGAATGACGCCCTGAAAATCTTCTCTTGGAATCGCGCCGAGGTTCCCGTGCTGTCTCGTGAGGCCGGATTCCAGGCACTCTGTAAGACGGCGCACGTTTGGTATCCTTTGGAAGGGCTGAAGGATATGCCGACTTCAGTGGAGATTGCCACTCTTCGTAAGAATATGCTAATACCCTGGAAGAATACACCCACAAATCGCATCGTGTTCTTGATGGACCCGGCGTGGATTACGCAGAATATGATTGTTGCCATTCAGAAGGAACTCGGCGGCGACTTTGCCTGCGAGGCCATAGTATCTAATACGCCAGTGTCCGAACTAATTGAGGAGATTCATGGAGCCCTTGGCGTGGTTTCTTTTACGGGGGCATCGGCTCTATACGGGACGTGGCTCCTCTCCTGTAAGTCCTTCGTCTTTGAGATTCAGGTGGAGTCGGATCCGAGCATTGATATTCAGCAGTTATGTCATGTGTCCAAGGTCACGCATTTCCTGCATAGTGTGCCTAGACCGGTTCCGGGTTCCACACAGGATCGGGTTGCCGTAGCAAAGACGATTATTGAATACATCAAGGAATTTGTGAAGCCAGTGGAACCAGTTTCAAAGGTCTTGGTGCCGTCGACAGAGATTACTATGCCCTCCTCCAATACAACAGGGTTCTTTGCTCACGCCGGTGATTCATTCCGAGAGATGGTTGACATCTGGGCCGAACGTGGCTATGTCACTGTGAAGAAGGTTGAGGGGGTTCAACAGGTGTGGCTGGGGGGCGTGGGTGAAGTTCTCCTGTACGACCGGCCGACAATGGAGTGGCTTCATGCTTCTAAGGAACTTACATGGAAACGGGGACTTTTCGGAAACCCGAATCCGAAGCTGGCTCCGAACGCCACGCCGTGGTCGTTCTGGCCGAGGCGCCCTCGCCTGGTGGAGGACATGGTCAAGGAGGAACGGCGTGGCTACGAGTCCAGGAGTGAGTCGGTTGTGTTCTACGGGCGTTCCGAGAATGCGGTCCAGCTTCGGAATCGTGGTGGGGCCGACTGGGCCACTGCGTGTTCCGACTATGTTCATTTGAAGTCGGCTCAGGATAAGTATCCTTATACGCAGGAGGAGTATTTGCGGAAGCTCCAGAATGCCTGTTACGGACTTTGCTTAGCCGGCTATGGAAAAAAGTGCCATCGCGAGATTGAGTGTATGGCGATGGGCTGTGTACCAATTGTGGCAGCTGAAGTGGATATGGATTCGTACGCTGTGCCTCCCGTTGAGGGGGTTCATTATTTGAGAGTCAAGACACCGGCGGAGGTTAAGGAAAAAATAGGGGCAGTGTCAGCCGAGACCTGGGAGAAGATGTCGGTGGCATGCTTTGATTGGTGGAGGCAGAACTGTTCGGCTGAGGGCATGTGGGCTTTGACTCGTGCCTTAGCATATGAGGCTTAGTGCCTTAGCATACGAGGCTACCTAACATGGATCAATCGTATTTTTAGTACTATTGAATTTGCCGATGACTGCGAATTTCAAATCATAAACCCTGTCATTTGAAGAGTCAAGATAGACGGATCTTCCATCTATCTCGATCTTTTTTACAGATATCTTCTGAACCTCGGGTTCCTCTTCTGGGAGGGCTGACACCGGTTCTACAAAACCGATTGTAGCCACGGTTTTAAACTTTGTAGGATTCGGTCGATGAATAGTCCCATCTTCTTTACTAACATAATACCGTTCTCCACCATGTTCCCATGCTGAGAAAGTCTTCCAGGTTGCGTCTCTTAGTTCCGGATTTAGAGAATGATACAAACAGGCGCCAGGCCGTGCCACAGGATTCGTTGACCATACTACAGGTTCTGAGCAGGCCGTCCGAAAACACGGGGAGCCAGGTACAGGCATTGTGTGTGCGCACCGCATTTCCGATAAATCCAGTGTCTCCAGGGTCGGATCTTCAAACAGGTAAACGCCAATCTTCTCTTTCTGAATTTCGGCGATTAAGGGTCCCGCATCTTGGCCAAGAGCATCGGCCACATCTTTTGCAAGACGCTTTGCCTGGGTGGAAACAGCGAATTCAAACGAATCCCAGAAGATTTTTGGAATTCCGATTTGTTTCATGGTGGTTTGGGGAGAGGGCTAGGGCGAATTCCTTGGCAATTTTACTTCAGGGGGACTAAAGATTTCACTATAAAATTCAGCAATGGCGAATCCAGATGTCTGGGGCCCCCCCATGTGGAGACTCCTACACAGTCTAGCCGAACGTCTAGGAAAACAAACCAACATGATTCTTATAACGGATGAATTCAGGGCTTGGACTAATTTCTTGAAGGCAGTGGAACACGTAATCCCCTGTGCAAAATGTAGGGGACATTACAAGCGCTGGCGCCTAGCACACCGTATTGAGAATTTCATGAACAATTCGAGCGCCACAATTCGCGGGGAAGCACGCCTATGGCTCTGGGGACTTCACAAGGAGGTCAATGAAGAACGCGGGGTGCCTAATCTTCCTATTGCCGACTTGCCAGCCATCTACGAAAAGAGAACTTCGTCTACTATCACACGCGACTCCGAAGACTGTACAACAGTATTTAAAAATGCTGTTCAACAATCATTAATAACAGGTGATGCCCTAAGAAATTTCAAGTATACCCTTTCCATTTTGAGGACGCTTACAGGCTAGCAGTCTGGCACAAAGTTACCTGATCGGTAGGCTTCGTAGCCAACATCATCTGCTGAGATATACCAAAGACGTCTAGATATCCTGTCCCCACGTTTGGTTGCTTTCCTAACATGTTCCAAATATTCGCAGCTACACCACCCACAGCCAATGACATAAAAATACTGAGCATAGTAACAAAAGCGCTCCTATCCATCTCTGAACGGGCAACTATGCGAGCCCCTAACAAAATCAACAGGAATACTACAGAAGATACCATGATTATCATGGTCCGCGCCTTACGATTATTCACTTTTAGGGCGTAGTCTGGGTCTTTATCAATCGGATCTGTATTATAAAGGTCTTTCGCATTTAAAAATAGGTACGTGAAAAAATAAGTGACCTGTACAAGCCACGTTGAGGGAAGAATATTTATTTGCTTATAAGAATGGTTGGGAACGAGTACCAGCGTGTCAGAATAGGGAATATTTCCTCCTATGATGCCGAAGACCAGGTGTAGAAGTCCCACAATAGGAAATAGAAGTACCTGGCCGGCAAAGATCCAGCCCATACCGTAATTTCCGAATCCAAATGCGAGCGTGGCAAGTGTAGTCATTAATACGATTGGAAGTGAGTTGAAAAGTATTAGAACAGAACGTCTTATATTATCTAGTAAATTCATCCTATTTAGGAATCAGAAGAAGAACAGACCATCAGTTCATTTCCTGTGGCGGTGCGCTTTCTGAGAATGGGGATTCCCAAGAGGTTAACAGCATCTAGCCCAAGAATGGCCAGATTCTGTTGTAGAACCAGGGCCCCTGCCGTAACTCCTGCTATAAAACTCACCAGGAGCACCGTGAAACTATCGCAGTTATTGAAGAGCCGGTAGGTCATGGAGACGAACATCATGGCAGCAAAAGCCATGGTGGAAACGTAGATGCGATTTTTGTATGTCTCGCCGTACGTCGGGCCCAGAATTTCAAGTTCGTCTTTGAAAGCTACAATCACGGAGAGAATATAGGAAGCAATGAAAGCCAACATGAATGTGTGAGGAGACGGGAAAGGGATGAGCGACGGCTCACCAAAGACGCTCACGCTCTGTAGCGTAGCACCCTGAAATCCCGGTTTACATGTCTGTTCAGATGTCCCTGAACCCGTTCTGGCATCAATGATACCGATATGATTATTGAAAATCTTGATAAGATAGTAAATACCAAGTCCTTCCACAAGGGAGGCAAATAACACACTATAAGAGAATGATACTGTGACTAGGGCAAGCACTCCAACACCCCAGAAGAGTGCGTCGGGAAAGATGCGAATCATTTCCTGCAAAACTGGAACTGGCCAGAACTCATCTAAAAATTGACTCAGTGTCCCGCCCATCCTGTTCTGCCTTAAGGATTTCGTTGAAGTATTTGTAGAGCCGACTACTTGATTTATATGGGTATACCATCGTATTTCAAACACCTTCTCGATAGATATCCACGCCTTTTGAAGAATACTGGGCCCGATGCGAAGGCCGACATTCTTCTCATGGACTTCAACTGCCTGATTTATGGCTGTATACATGCGAAGACATTGCCACCATATTCCCACGACACTCGGGAGGCTTGGGAGTCAGCGGTGCTCAAAGAGATCTGTGCCTATGTCTCACATATTTGGACTACAGCCGGCAAGCCGGAACAGGTGGTCCTTGCCGTAGATGGTGTTGTGCCAATGGCAAAGATTCGGCAACAGCGCCTACGCCGATTCAAGAGTGTTTGGATGGCTGGCAAGGAGCGCGAGTATGGGGCTCGGCCAGCTACGCAGGAGGTCTGGGACACAAATGCTATCACACCTGGTACGGAATTCATGGAACGCCTGACGGTACACTTGGAGGCTCTGTGTAAGAGTAAGGGTGTCGGCTGGATGGTCAGTGGGGCCGAGGTGCCTGGAGAGGGTGAACAGAAACTCATGCAATGGGTTCGTGCCAGGTCGGAGTTAAAAGGAAAGCATATCATGGTCTATGGCCTGGACGCCGACCTCATCCTTCTATGTATGTTACATGCCACATGTGGAACGTGGTCGATTCTTCGGGAAAAGCAGGAGTTCAACAAGAAGGCGGTACCGGCTCCCGCCGAAAAGTATCCCCAGTGTCTTCTGTTGTCTATCAATGGCCTCAAAGAAGTTCTATTTCCCGATACGGACCTAGGAAAGAAAGAAATGTATGACTATATTGCCGGAATGTCCTTACTCGGAAACGACTTTATTCCCCATAGCCTAGGTGTTCATTTGCGGGATGCCGGTCATGATCGTCTTTTAGCCGTGCTAGGAGATTTACATGCGGAGGGCATGTTTCTTATTGCCGAAGGGCGTTGGAACCGTGCCGCCCTACAGAAGGTATTTGAAGTCTGGGCTTCCACGGAGGAGGCCGATCTGGAACACGCCTTCAAACGGAAGTACACGATGCGAGCCCAGCCAGCTCGGACTCCCGCCGAACAGTGTATGCTTCCCGTGCAGAATCTTCCTCTCGTCT
>Ga0114963_10000383_pt1 | contig 29537 bp, 43 predicted proteins | sample C_131016_EF_Meta_FD_87019 | JGI IMG/M metagenome (GOLD analysis project Ga0114963, IMG submission 87019) | Freshwater microbial communities from Lake Croche, Canada to study carbon cycling - C_131016_EF_MetaG | ecosystem: Environmental > Aquatic > Freshwater > Lake | place: Lake Croche, Canada... | reverse complement strand
TACAGCTTCATGTCCTAGTGTTGGTGGATTATATCTGCCGAAAGCAAAAACGATGGAATCGTTCTTAGCTTCAAATAGTTCCTTTAGCCACATCGTACTCACCTTTTTTTATATTTTCAAATTCTCTGTCAGCAAGTACCTGTGCTACTTTAGCTCTAGTTTCTTGTGGGAACATGTCTTTAACATCTTCATGAGGTTTGCCAAATTCTTTAACATATTCTCGGGCAGCATCATTGACTAGAAGATTCCATCGTTTAGTAGCATTTTCATGATTGTATCTATTAGCATTTACATCATTTTTTAACCAATGCACCAATGGCATAAATCTTTTTCTATATAGATCTTCATTATTATTAATATAAAGATCTAATTCATTAACTGCATCAATACTAGATTCTGAAATAAATTGATGAGCTCTTACCATTTTCTGCAACTCCAATATCTAGCTTTAGTTCTTGGTCCAGGATTTTCGCAATGATGTCTTGCTCTAAAAGATTTTCTTCTTGCAGGTATATATTTTTTAATTCGCATGTTAGGATCACCAAAATTAACTTTTTTTACATTGCCTGTTTTGGGATCTTTTACATAAACTTTAAATTTTTTAACATCACCTTTCATGGGTTTACCCAATGATACTTTTCTCCCTCTGTATTCTGCTTCCCATAATTCATTCTCTGGAAATCCTAAATATCCAAACATTTCGTGAAAATTTTGATTGTCTTCTACTGTAATTTCATCTGTTTCTGGTAATGGTTCATATGCAGATTCTGCTGCTATACTGTCTAATCTAGTAAGCAGTACTTTGATATCTTGATAATTGTTCATACCCTGTATTTAGCTAATACAGGTTCTCTAAAAGCCACATGTAAAATGGTGATGTAAATTCTAATTCCCAACGTCCATTATGACCCATAGCCGTAACATTTTTAAACGATTCTGGCAATTTATTACCTGCAGCCGCTTGTTCAGATGCCCACGGTTCTGGATATTTTGGAGTGTAAAGACCACTATAAACTAGTGCGCCAATGTCTATTTCGTCTATTTCTATAGATTTAATGTGTAATAATTGATCCTTAACAATCTGGCCATTTTCAACCACAGTCTGTTGATTATCTTTGCCCGATCTTTTTATGATTAAAGAATATTTTTCTCCTTCAGTTAATTCGTGTTCAAATTCTATAACTGTAGGTTCTTTTTCAGTACCTGTAATCTCTTGGTTGAAATGACTGTGGCTATTAATCAATATTTCTGCTCGGGGAGTCTTGTCCCAATAGGTACTATATAACTCTAATCTAAATTTTAACTTTTCAATCGACATATTTAAACTCCAATCCTGCCTTGGTTCCTACGTATGGTTTATTTAAATCTGTGCGGTGCATCTCTATGGTCATTGTGGTTCCTTCCACAGCCACTTTCATATACCGGTCCGTACGGCTCAATACATCGGCTCGTTTAATTTTACCATTATCTATACAAGTTATTTCTATTTGTTCCATATTAAAATCTTCTTTCTACTTGTACACCAAAGCCCAAACCGTTTTTGCCAGTTTCGCCAGCTATGTTGTTTCTGTATTCTATGTTGTATCTCATACCCCATTCCATTTCAGATTCACTTTTTTCAGTGTAGTATAACCCTAAGTTTTTTTCAGGAGTTCTAGTTTTTAAATTTGCTCGAACATCATTGTACAGAACATCTCCTTCTGCTGAAGTAGCATAAGGAACAGATACTGTGGCAGAACCTTTTGTAATATAATTAGGTAATCCTGCTGTTATACCCCAATTGCTGTTGTCAGTTAAGGATTGTTCAAATCCAATTTTTAAACTTTGAGATTGAATAATATCCACACTCTTAATTAAAGAGTTACTGGCAGTATTAACATTGGTGTAACCTCTGCCTAAATCAATGCTCCATTTGTTTTTGTCTTGAACATAATCCAATCCTACTTGAGCAAAATTAGTATTGTTATTCTTGCCTACAGATAGAGCACCACTACCTTCATTACCTAACCAAGTAGTCTGTTCACTCATGGTACCTAATGTGGTTCTCACAGCAAAATCTGGAGATAATCCAAATTTCTTAGTCACATGCGAACTCCAATCGCCTTTAAAATTAGGATTGCTGTTAATACCTAATTTTAGGTCATCCATAACAGCAAACTCGCCACCTTGATTAAAATTACCGAATGATTGTTGGAATGGTAGATAACTTAAACCATCCTGTTGAGCTTTAACATCACTAAGTTTTCTTTTGTCTTTAACAGTGATACCTTGTGATAGATTTACGTAGAAATCTCTAGAAAATTCATCCACAATCATCACACTGGATAATGCACCTGTATTTTTTAAAGAACTAAGAGCAGAACCTGTACCACCACTAGTATTAAGTGTTACTGTATTCACAGCACTGGTTGTTCTACCTGATGTAGGAATACCCACTGCTCCTACAGGTTGAGTTGCTCGATCTAGATCTAACATACCAGCACCATTTACACTTGGATCATAGTTTGGTATATTTTTATTAGCAGTGGTTGTTAATAATCGAACCACGTTCTCACCTTTCATATAAGGCCACATTTGACTGACCAATGCCACACCACCTGTCACAATCGGTGCTGCCATTGATGTTCCGTACATAGTGGTAACGCCATTGTTTAAACTTGTACTCTGTACCACACCTGGTGCCATTATATAGAAATCGCTAACTTTATATTTGTCTGCACAAGTGTTATTTGATGCAACATAATTTTGACAAATAGATCCTGCTTTATTACTCCAACTGTAAAGATTACCTTTTTCATCGGCCGCACCCACTATCAGCATACGACCACCCAGTAATAGATTGCCTGATGCATCTGTAACTGTGGCAAAATATCCTGGATTAGCAGATACTGCTAGTCCTTGGTTACCTGCGGCATTAACCACAACCATACCTCGGTCTGTAACTGCTTTCCATTCTGTAGGATCTTGTAAATTATAATATTGTCCGGTGCTATAATTATATCTTGAATCTGTACTTCTATATACACCTTTGCTGACACTTACTAATTTACTTGTAAATGTAGAATCATAATTTGAATTGGCACTCACGTTGCCTACTACAGCACCTTGATCAGCGGCCCATGTCAACCCTTGAGCGGCAGCACTTAAATTAACAGAAGAACCCGATCCAATTTTAACCACAATCGCTTTGGAATCATAGGCAATACCTTGTGTGCCAACACCGTTTTTAAGAGCAACAATTTCTCCTAATACGAAAGTACCGTGACCGTTAGTATCATTGATACCTGTACCGGTATAATCTCGAGTGGCAATAACCTGCCCTTGTAAATCTGTACTGTTTGTAGCATAACCTGTATCAGCCACTGCCACAGTTACACCTCGACCTGTCCAACCTCGTGCATAGGCTTTGTCAGCATTTACATAAGAACCAACACCGCTGTTAAATTCATTTGTTTGATAAAATACAGGATTACTATTATAACCCGGAGTAGGAGTACCTGTATAGTTTGTAATTACTCCAGGAGCAGGTATAATTTCGGTCGCTATCAATATTCCAGGAGTATCATCTGTACTGGTTGTAATATTTTCTCTAGAGACACTAATTTGTATAATAGATGTTGTAGAAACATCTCTAACAAAAGTTTTTACGGCTGCTCCAACGTTGGTCACAGGCGTACCTGCAGTGATTACTTCTTTGCCATTCACTATTTTAGAAGTTCTAGGAGTTGTAATTGTAGTAGTAATAACATTAACATAAACTTTATCCGTCACTGTCTTTGGTGCAGTTACAGTTGTAACTTTTGGTGTAACCACAGTGGTAGTGGTGATTCGTCTAGTGGTTCTAGTAGTACTGCCATCTTTATTGGTTAAATTAGATACTACATCTTTGCTTGAGGCAGTTGTACTGATTGCTTTCTCCATATTAACAGTTGTCGTTTGAGCACCTAAAGAAGAAGATACATTCTTTTCAGTAAATTCTGCTCCTTTAGAAATTTTAGTATCAACAATAGGATCTAATGTTTTAATACCATTTGTAACCGGTGTTGCTGTTTTGGTTTGTGCAAAAGATGTTTCTGTATAAAACAATACAAAAGATATTGTGATTAATAGTTTTAATAAGTTTTTCATTTTTATTTTCGGTTGATTATATCTGGTGTTAGCATATCCACAGTATTCACTATGGTCTTACCTGCATATACCACTGCTGATCCTGTGACATCTACTACTGCCACTGTGGTAGAGCAAGCATTTAAAAAAGAAGAAATTAAAATAATCGATAATAATTTATTCATTGTTCTCTTCTTTTTTTAAATTTTGTCTATCCTCAAATTCCTCATGTCTTTTCTTCTCTAGAGCATCTCTAATTTTATCCTGTTCTATTTGTTTCTTTTTTATTTCTAAAGGATCATCTATTTCTTTAATAGATATTAATTGGGCATCCATATATTCTTTTACTCTATTAGAGGCATCTTCTTCTGTGTCTGCGTAGAACCAAGATTTTAATTTAGTATCATCTTCTAGAACACAATTGAATTCCCATGCGTGATTAACACTGCTTTTATTCATCGAATCAACCCCATGAGATACATGCCTGCCAAAAAACATATTAGGCAAGTAGTGAATACATAAGTTCTTTTTTGAATAGCATAACCATTTTCTTTTAAGACATGCACATGAACTTCCATGGTTTCAGGAGTCACGTTCACATCCACATATTCTAATTGATCTATATTTTTATCATCCATATTACAAGTATACAGTAGATATGGTAGAAGTCAACGAGTTGATCTTAGATAAAAGTGTTAGAATTCAACAACTTAATTCGTGATCTCTAGTGATTATAAAGGATTTTTGTAACTGATGAACTAGCAGTGGTCCAATCATAACATTTGGCTCTTACCCAAACAAAATTGCCAGTAAAATTATATGAGGCTACTGCGGTACTAGTGTCTGCTGTGAAAGTAGTTCCTGCAATATTGAACCAGTCATCTTCTGTGGGAGTGGTTGCTAGACTGCCTTGCATTTTAATTTTTCCATTAAAATTGCTGGCTGGAGTGTTAGATCCTGCTGACACATGATAGGCCACTGTGTGAACACCATCCACTTGAGAATAGTATCCATCACCTTGATATTTGTCTGTGACAAATCCTACATGTGCTAAAGATATAGCAGCACCTGCAGATTCTGTGGTTACAGATTCTTCCACAATAATATAAGAACCATTTGCAGCTGAACTTTTAACTGTGAATGTATTGTTATTACTAGCGGAACCCGATACTGTGATTAAATCGTACTGTGCATAACTGCCTAAACTGTGAGTAGTGGTGTTGCTGGAATTTATTTTGTACTCTGTGCCTGTTTGCGAGAAACTGATCACTGTGCCAGTTGTTGTGGCTCTGTGTGATGCCGCGCTTCGTATTGTTGTGCTTGACTGTGCCATGGCAGTTATTTATGGCGTTTTTCTTTCTTGAATCTGGATGTTTTTGGTCCTAGATTGTAAACAGCGGCTAGATCTTGTGGTCTCATACCATCAATGGTTATAATGTCATAATACATGATTTTTCTGTAGGGCACTTCTGCTGTGTAATCAAACTCTTCATCTGCAATACAATAGTCATCGTGTAACTCTTTGATACGCATAGCGGCACGCACCTGTATAGGTGTACCCATGTGATGTTTATCAATTATGGTTTCTACCATAGTACCCACTTTGAATATATTCTTTTCTTTTAATTTTAATATGACATCAATCATTTTGAGACCTTTACAAATTTTATAACTTTTTCTATTGCTTCTTGTGCTATCATGTATATGTGAGTTAATAGTTTTTCATCTCGCACATAGAAATACCCTTGCCATCCATATTGGCTGGATCCTTCCAGATACTCTTTTACGTATTTTCCTGTTATTAAACAATTTTCTGTATTCTGTGTTAGGTACCTATATAAATCTTCTCGTTGATGCTGTTTTAATATTCTGTGTACATTCTTCTTTAAATGCACTTGATATTGATATCGGACTAGCGGTAATCTCTTACACAGCACAGAATTTTTATCTAATAGATAAGACTTATCTTCTGGAATAGCATCAGCATTGGACCATTCATCCCAAAATACAGAAACTAAGTCTCGAGCCATATCCTCAGCACAGTAAAAAACACTGTCTACGTTTTGTATTCGGAATTTCATATTTTTTCTATTGTTCAATATAAATGAGGCTAATTTTTTTAATTTTTTACTGTGTTTAAAAAAGAATACCCACCTATTTTCTCTCATGGCTCTTTCTGATTTAAAGTCTTCTTCTTTATGGTCCAGCACTGATTTTAAATGCTGATCTGTTGTGGGATATAGATAACAGGCCCATGGCATACGAAATACCACTTTATTGGTGTAGCGACCAAAATATAATCTATTATGATGTTTTCGCATCAGCTGATTGTGTTTGAGTATTTGCTTCTGCTTGAGACTTTTTATATTCTAATTCTATTTTTTCATCTTTAATAGTAACTTCAACTCGACCACCATCCAATAGATCCCCAAATAAAATCATTTTTGATAGAGGTTTTTTAATCTCATCATCAATAATTCTTGCCAGTGGACGAGCACCCAGTTTATCATCAAACCCTTTTTTAACTAGATATTCTATGGCTTCTTCTGAAGCATTAACTTCCACACGTTTTTCTATAGTCATTGTGTTTAATTCTAATAAGAATTTACTTACAATTTTCTTCATAATGTCTTTTTCTAGTTTTCTAAACTTGATTATAGCATCTAACCTATTACGGAATTCTGGAGCAAAGAATCTTTTAACTGCATCATCATCTTCACTTCTCTGTTGCTCTCCAAACCCTAAATTAGCTCTTTCCATTTCTTCTGCACCTAAATTAGATGTAAGAATTAAAATAATGTTTCTACAATCAGCCTTCTTACCATTACTGCCGGTCACAGTTCCGTAATCCATTACTTGTAATAGCATATTAGTAACATCTTGATGTGCTTTCTCTACTTCATCAAACAGTACCACTGCATGAGGATGTTTTTCAATCTCATTAATAAACAATCCACCACCCATGTGTGAATCTTCGTAACCCACATATCCTGGAGGTGATCCGATTAATTTAGCAATAGAATGTTTCTCTTGATACTCAGACATATCAAATCTTATCAATTGTGTGCCCAGTGTAGTGGCTAATGTTCTTGCTGTTTCAGTTTTACCGCAACCAGTTGGTCCTATGAATAAGAACGACCCCACAGGTTTGTTCAAACTTTTTAAACCTGCTCGACTTATTAATATCTTATCAATAACTTTGTTCAGAGCTTCATCCTGTCCAAATACCTGCAGTTTCATTTTCTTTTCTAATGTTTCTAGATTGGCTGCTTGTTTTTGACTTAACTGCTCTATACTGATACCTGTTAATTTACTAATCTCGTGTATTACTTCTTCGTGGTCAATTTTGCCATCTTTGATGCCTTTTAATCTCAAACGAGCACAAGCACTATCAATAACATCTATAGCTTTGTCTGGCAGTTTTTTATCTGCTATAAATTTAGATGAATATTCCACTGCATCTTCGCAGGCTTCATCAGTGATTGTACAACCATGAAATTTTTCATAGTATTGTTTGATACCTTTCAATATCTTAACGCAAACTTCTTGTGTGGGTTCTCCAATTTGTAATCTTTGGAATCGACGCATCAGAGCTCGATCTTTTTCAAAGAATTTTCTATATTCTTCCCAAGTGGTTGAAGCAATCACTTTAATATTGCCTTTGGTTAATACTGGTTTCATCATATTGGCTAAATCCATACCACCCTGTCCTGTAGATCCAGCACCCACCATCATGTGTGCTTCATCTATGAACAATATAGCATTGCCTTTTTGATCCAGTGCATTTAATACTAATTTTAGCCGCTCTTCAAAATCCCCTCGGAATTTAGAGCCTGCAATCATACTAGCAACATCTAAACTATAAACCACATTGCCTTTTAAATATTCTGGCACGTCGTCTTTGTTTTTAGCAATTCTTCTTGCCAATCCTTCTACTATGGCAGTTTTACCTACTCCTGGATCACCCACTATTAATACATTGTTTTTATTTCTACGAGCTAGAATCTGTTTTAATACTTCTAAATCTTCATCTCTGCCTATTACAGGATCTATTTTTTTATCAAAATATTTCTGATTTAAATTCTCACAATAATTCTTTAATACTTTATCTGCTTGGTTGGGTCTTAATTTTTGTTCAGGATTAACACTGGTACTACCACCCATGGCAGCTTCTTCTAGTATGCTCTCCGCAGAGATCATGTCATTTAAATCGTCTTTGTTAACTTTGTGCGTTTTTAAGAAGAATGCACCATAACTTTTCTTTTCAGCAAATATACTTAATAATACATCTATAGACGTAACACTCTGTCTGCCTTGGAATAGAGTTTGTGTAAATGCTCGGTTCATTAGTCGTTCCAGTGATGCTGTTTTTCTTGGAGCCACTGGATTGGTGCTCTTGCTTACAATATCAGCACATTTGGTATCTAAATAATTCTCTATGTCCAATATCATGGCACCCACATTCGTTTTCAATTCTTGTAATACTGTGCCTACTTCTTGATCTTTGATTAGGGCTAATAATAAATGCTCTATAGTCACGTATTCGTGTTTACGTTTTTCAGCTTCTTTGACTGCGTTCTCAAAAATATTTTCTAGTGATTCGTTTGCTTCTAACATTATCTGTTCGCTTTCTTATTAAATGTAACACCGTTTAGATGATCTAACTCGTGTTGAAAACATCTTGCTTCTAAACCTTCTAATCGTGACAACAAAAATTCTCCTTTATTATTTTGATATCTGACCATTATTGTTTTGGGTCTGCTTACTTGTAACAGCACTCCCGGAAAACTCAAACATCCTTCCAATCCTAGTTCTTGTTCGTCATCTGCATTAACTAGTACTGGATTATAAATTATAGCAGGTTTTTTAAATACGTCAAATGACTCATAGCCTATAGCAAAGAATCTTTTGGTAATGCCTATTTGATTAGCAGCAAGACCCATGCCTTTGCTGTGAATCATAAGATGTATAAGATCACTCTCAAATTTTTCGAGATCATTATATCTCATGGGTATTTCGTCAAATTGAAATTCTGTGCTGACAGTATATAATGTATGATATGGATGAATCATTATACTCATATTCATATTATAAGTCCTTTATCTTATCTAAATCTTTCGCACTCAACTGCGGTATTAATATATTAATTTTAATATATATGTTACCTTTAATATTTAAGGTGTCATGCACGGGCATGCCTTGACCTTTTAATACTATTGTGTTGCCTGGTTGTGTACCCGCAGGTACTTTAACATTTAAAATTCGGTCATCCAATGTGCGTATTTTAAATTCTGTGCCTCGAATAGCATCAAAACAACTTATGGTTTTATCTGTATAGAGGTCATTGCCGCGACGAGTAAAACCATCACTATCTAATACAGTTATAGTACATAATAGATCTCCACGTTCTAAATTAGCATCTGTATCATCACCTAATCCTTTATATTTGAACACAGCGCCATTCTGTACACCAGCAGGTATTTTTAAATTTACAATCTCATCACGTCCTGATGGCAATCTTACACTGATAGTTTTTTCTGTGTTTTGATAAACTTCTTTTATAGATAGAGTGATTCTAATATTTACAGATTGATTAGTTCGAGGTCTATTTCGATATACTCGTGTTTGTCCTTTGCCTGGACCAAATCCAAAACCTGAGAAAAAATCTTGGAATATGTCTTCGCTAAAGAAATCATTATTATTATAATTAAATCCTGAACCAGATCCCCCACTCCTTTGTCCATAACGCCTCATGGCGTCGTACTCTTGTCTCTTTTCTGTATTTTTTAGAGTATCGTAGGCTTCGTTAATTTCTTTAAATTTTTTTTCATCTCCGCCTCTATCAGGATGGTGTTTTTTAGCAAGACTTTTAAAAGCATCTTTGATTTCTTTTTCGGATGCTGTTTCAGCTACTCCTAGAATATCGTAAAAATTCTTCATTAATATAAGTTTACTATAGATCTAGTATCTGTCAATACTTTGGTAATTAGAGAGCTGTATCTTCAACTTTAACAGGTTTACTGATGGTAGTAGTTACAGTATGATTTGTAGATGCAATCTTTTCTTGAGATCTACCATATGCTGACAAACCTAATACTGCTCCCATCGCGATGTGGAAGAAACCAGCACCTTGTAGGGTCAATGGTTGCCACTGTGTGAACACAATATTCTTTAGATAGGTGGCCTGTGCCACGTTCCATAAGATAGGGAATATCACAAAATCAAAAGCGCAGATGCCCATATACAGCCAACCCATTGCAGGTCGCCATTTACTTTGCATCCAATCTTCTTTTCTTGTTTCGCTCATCGTATGTATTTATTTCTCTTTAAGGATATATTTGATAGGATATTCGGCTTTTACTTTGACTCTTTTTTTAGAATCACTGTCTCGATACTGTATAAGATTAGGTGCTAATTCTACAAAGTCATCCACATGAGCAGTGAATAATACACCATCATGCCAATAGGTCAATTCTGATGGTATCTTGCGAAACAGGTCAGCGATATGATGATAGATCCATTTGATGGCAATCCAAATGCCATGCAATATTTTTAATATTATTTTTATTGTGAATTTTAAACCGTGTCCTGTTTTAATTGTGGCAAATTTTGATTTAGCAAATGCTAGGTCTATAATTTTAATGAATGCGGCAACGGATCTGCTTAATCGAACTCTCAGTGTTGCCCATGCGGAAGTTTTTAATTCTGCAGATTCTGTTTTTGGAGCAGGTTTTATTTTAGACCACAACAACAGTGATGTGTTCTTGGTTTTTTCCCAAACAGTCTTACTTGCTTGTAGTAGTAGGCTGAGTATCTTTTTTGCCTGTTCTTTCATAATAATCCTTGTATCTCTCAAGAATATCTTGAGTTTCTCTTAACGTAGTTCTTATTTGTGCAAAGTTTTTGGCTAGATATTCGTAGTCTTTGTCGGTCAATCCAAACAATACTGGATCTAAACCTTCTTTCTGTAATCTTGCAAATACCTCATCGGCATTTTTACTTGTGATCACTATCCAACGAACTTTTTCCATCTCTTCTATGGTGGGAGTTTTTAAATTTAAATGTTCTCTAGACTTCTCCATAGAGAATATGCTGAGTGTTTTTTCTCCTCCAAGTATACCACAACCATTTAAGGATAGGCACAGGATCAATGCTATTAATATTTTACTCATTGTAAGGTCTATATTTTGGGTTAGCTATTGCTGGACACTCGGAATTAATTTCGCTTTTCTTAGTGGCATTCTTTTCTTGTTCTGTTAATGGAGATCCACCTGCTATCTCCACACATCTTAGGGCCTTGTCTGATGCTTTGTTAACCACTAATTCAATAGCACCGGGTCTCTCTACAGCCATTTTGCCTAGATCTCTGCCACCTTTGTTAAATCTTTTATCCAACTCGCCAATATCTTTTTGTAGGTTATTCACTAGTTTATTCACTTGTTGATTAGCTTTTAATATGTCATCAAAATCTTGTTTTTGTTGTGCAATAACTTTTTGTTGCTCACCCAAAGCACTCTCTAATTTTTGCTGATTGGCTTTTAATATTTCATTGTCTGATCGTAATTTCACTACATAAACGCCCGCTCCTGAGAGTCCTAACAGCATGATAATGGTGAAAACCATTTTTACTTGTCCGAATAATCCAAACATAATATTATATTACCACTTATATTTACTTACCAAAGCTGATTGATTACCTTTGGAGAATATGAATCGATTCTCATAGGTCTTTGTGATATTGTACGGGCCGAAGTATTTCGTTAAGAATAAACATTCAGATATACTTTCAGCATCTATTTTAAACGCTCGAGTTTCTTTTAGTATTTGTTGAGTAGGGCCGTATTCATGCAATTCAAATTTTAACTCTTCTTTGCTGCCTTGTTTAGTAACAGAAATAATATTATTATCTAATTTAAATTCTAATAATTGAAACTTGTCAAAGAAACTGTGTATTTCGCCTAGTTTTAGGCTTGCTATTTTTTGACCATATGCTTCTGGAGTATTAGGAATCATGTTGGCTAAATTTTCTCGACTAGCTTCGTACGGTACTTCTTTTTTGTGATAGGTAAATTCAAAATTTTTAATATTGGTTAATTTTTTAAGATCATCTAAAAACTCTCCAATATATCTATCTAGACCCTCTTCTCTAGGAAATTCTATGAATACTCTGTATTTGCTATCGGTCATTGTGCCTGGTGTAGCATCAGCATCTAATACTTTCTTATAACCTTTTTCAGCAAAATTTTCTAAATCTTTAGCACCTGCTGCTCCTGAACAAATGAAAGAAAGAACACAAATATTTTTGTCTTCTCCCATCTTACTTTTGTATTGATCCACAGAGAAACGTTTCTCTACGATACCATCGAGATCCCCTGCTTTTAATCCTTCATTAACTTGCATTGGCTGAGTCCTGTGCTGCTTGATAATCTATTGTGGTTTCTAAATCTTGTCCATGTTTAAAATTGCCAATTAATTCTTTTGGCATACGAATATTAACTACCCATATTGGATGACCATCTATTCTGCCTTTGGTTGTGCCAGGTCTGTAATCTTCTGGTCCTTTGATAGGTCTTGGTTTGAACAGTGTGTCTTTTTGATAGGTCACTTTGCAACCTCTGTCGGTTAATCTTTTGCCACCTTGCGGATCTGGCATTTTGTCCAATGGCCACATAAATGAACACTCTACAAAATGTCTTTGATCATTTGGTCCTGATAATAATTCACCTTCATCCCAATTTTTGAACACGTATACATCTAATTCATCAATAACTCGTTCAAAATCCTTTAATATACCCAGAGATGGGCTTAAAGAGTAAAGGTCTTGTACGTTGCGGATTATATCTAATACGTCATGCATGGTTGTGTATTTATGCTAGATTTCTAAGTTATAATTTATGCTCATATATCTCTTGTGGTAAAGTGGTAAGTAATTTTATACAATGTCTCGTAAACACAGACGTCAAAAACAACAATCCAACATCATTAACTTTATGAATTATCTTGCCGAAAAAAAACAAGCGGCTAGGCCCACTGCTAGAACTCCGGGTCAGCAGGAGTATTTGAACATATTAAACAACTATCAATACAAGATCGTGGTGGCATTGGGACCAGCAGGAACAGGCAAAACCATGCTGGCTACAGAGCGTGCTATTGAACGATTACAAAAGGGAGAAATTGATAAAGTGGTTGTAACTCGTCCTGCCAGCTCTGTGGACGAAGAAATAGGATTTTTACCCGGTGATATTAATCGTAAAATGGAACCATGGATGAAACCTATATTGGATGTTTTTGAATCACATTATATGCCGCCCACAGTAGATGAAATGATGAAACGTGGCACTATAGAAATTGCACCACTAGCATTCATGCGAGGAAGAACCTTTAAAGATGCATTTATTATCGGCGATGAGATGCAGAATTCTACTCCTTCACAGATGAAAATGTTAATGACTCGTTTGGGCCGAGGATCACAGATGGTTATCACAGGCGATACTCGTCAATCGGATCGAATGATAGGCAATGGATTGGTAGATTTTAAAAGACAATATGAGAACTATTTTAATCCTGAATACGTTCGATTTGTGGAATTAGGCAAAGCAGATATACAGAGACATCCTGCTGTGTCTGAAGTGTTGGGAATTTACGGAGAATAGTTACTTTAAGAATTCATCGATAGCATCTGCATACCATTTTCTATAATGGTTGTACAGAGCTTCAAACGGAAAATCTTGTGGTACATTAGGCAGATCCACTTTGATAACTGTTTGCTCAACTAAATCTAATATTACTTTTGCTTCAGCAATTTTACCTGCTCCTAATTTTTTCTTGCTAAGTTCTACAAACTCGTCATACTTGCCGTCAGGTTTGATATTGTATTTTACTACAAAATATCTTTTTTTCTCGTGTTTACTTCCCATCGTGTATTCTCGCTAGTTTTATCATCACAGCCGCAAGGTTAATTTCTGGATCTGCTACAAAAGAGTGATCTACTAATCCTTGTTTGATTGCTAATATAGCTTTGTCCTGTTGCTCATCATCTTTGCTAATAAGTTCTAAATTATCATATAGCCAACGAAATATATCTTCCACTTCTTCGGGTCTTGCTTGTGAACATACTAATTTTCTTGCATCTAATATCTTGCCTTTTTTAAATAGGTCTACCATCTCTAATCGATAATCCTGTTGACCCTTATCTGCTTTATCTGGAGCATATAATTTGCCATCTTTAGAATTCATTTGTACCATATTGATACATTTTCTTAGATCTGGATATGTGGCTTTAACATAAGTGTCCAGTATGTCTAATTCTGGATCTACTTTCTCTTCTATTAATATCTGTGCTACTCTCGCTGTAAATTCATTTTTATCTATAGTTTCAATATGAAATCCTTGACATCTAGAATGCAATGCTGGAATTACTCTGTTGGGATAATTACAAGTTAATATGAATCTTGCTGATGTATGATAAGTTTCCATTACACCTCGCAATGCTGCCTGACCATTGGGAGTGATATAATCTGCTTCATCCAATAACACATATTTGAAAGCACCAAATGGCATTATCTGTACAAAGTTTATAATCTTATCTCTCACTGTATCCACAGAGTTCTCTCTGGATGCGTTGATTTCTAGAATATCATATGGATCAACATTTAATTCATTAAACAATATTTTTGCCAATGTGGTCTTGCCTACACCTGGTGCACCTGAAAATAATAAATGAGGTATTGCTCCGCTTTTGATCCAACCTTCTATCTGTTCTCGCTGACGCTGATCGCGAACCACATAATCTTTTAATGTTGTGGGTCTATATTTTTCTGTCCATAGTTCTTTCATACAATCTCTTCAACAATGCCTAAAATTTCTGCAATTATTAAAAATAATCCTGCTGCATTTACAAGTGTATGATCCACAAGACAAAGACAGAATCCTGCAATGATTCTTACACCACTCTTAATTAGAGATACACGAAAATGTCCTAATCGATTATCTTTATTTTGTATTTTCATTCTTTTACTTCAGCTAATGGAGTTACAGAGAAGTTATCAGTGTAATCATTCTTAGAATAATTTCTTTGCACAGTTTCTTTGACTAGTATTCCATCTCTAATTCTATAGGTAGTTAATTCTTGTTTGATAACTCCTGTGGTATCTCCTTGGAATGCTTCGTAGAAAGGACCTTGTTTATTTTCTTGTGTCATATGAGTATATTAACACAGATAAAGAAAAAAATCAATTGATTATTTCCAAATGATTATTACCATATCTTTAAATATATTTTTCACTCTCATTTATATTATTTTTATAAGAAAATTGATCTTTAAAAACATTTGTTCCATATATAACTGTATTAGGTAATAATGTATATTCTAAGTATTTTGCATGCACATTCTCTATCTTTTCTTTATGATATAAAAACATATAAGAAAATATATTAGACATGTAGATTAAATTTTTTTTAGTTTTATCAATATTAAAAGGTTTGTCTTTTATTAAATCAAATTCTATAATGTCATAATTTTTCATTGTTTTAATTGTATCTAGCCAATCTTGCTTAGAAAAAATTTTATGATTTTCAGTTACAGCATTTTTTTTGTAACTACCAGTATCAATAATACAGTTATATTGTTTTGCAAAATATTTATTGATCCTCTCAATATCATTCACATCATTTGCAAGTTGATATATCATTTTTTTCCAAGATAACGAATGTATATGATTATCATATATGATTAATTTTGTATCTTTATGCCCTACGTTTTTATATAAAAATTCTGCTATATATCCAGCTGCTGGTGCATAGATAACATCAAATTTTTCTTTATATATATTTTTAACATTATGAATTTTAAAAATCCCATCATTATTTTCAGTATAGATTATATTAGATGAACGACTCTGTTCTGTTTTTAATTGTTCTGATACTATTTTTCTTTCGGGATATGTAAAAAATTTACTATTTCTTTCCATGGTATCGTAATTTAATATTGTCTGTCCATCTTCTAATACTTTAGAAATATATTCTGCCATTTCTGCATTTGTAACATTTGTGTATTCGTTTGATGGTTTAATCCAGTGCGGTGTATAATCATCATGTACATTTGATTTGGACTTTTCAGGCAACATTACTTTGCCACCTTCATTGCCTTACCTAGGTTTACCTATTTTCCTCCAATGAGATAGATTTAAAAACATTGATTGTAAATGTAATCTTCCATATTGATTATCAGGATGCCATAAAATATGGCCTTTACATGGTTGTTGAGATTTGCAAAACTTATCAAAAAAATAATGTATTGTTTCAGGTGCATCTTTCTCATAACTTTTATAGAATGTACCAACATAAGATACTATTGCATAATCGTACTCATCGGCTTGTTTTACTGCTTCGTCTAATGTCTTTGCAAATATTAAATTACAACTTTTAGAACCACCCTTGGACCATTCAATACCTGTAATCCAAGTAAGGGTCATTAGATATTGATAATAATCACCCCATGTAAGTTTTGGATAATCTAAAATAATATGGACTCTTTTTGTTTCTTTTTGTGTGTTATGTTTTGAATTTTTTAATATAAAATCTGCAAGCTCTTCAAATGATTGCATTAGGAAACTCCTTTTCAAATGATCGAACGAACAATTTTAATCTTTCATCATTTACACCGCCATGTAATATAAAATGTATCCTGGGTTCTTTTGAAAAATTTGCTGCTTCGTGGAATGGTCCATTATTAAACCAATAAACTTCTCTGGGTTTAAATGGCACTTCTTTTTGATCTTCCACTCTACGTAGATAGCAGTTTTCTGGTTGTGTTATTGCTATGTTTATTGCTGACATTATATCGTCTTTAAGAGGGTCTCCTTCTCGCCACTGATGCGTATCTGTGTGCGATCGGATATAACCACCAGGTTGTAATAACATAAATCTGCAACGAGAATAGTTTCCATTATTTGGGAAAATATTTTTAAGCCAATCGGTCATTGCAGGCGCATATTCGGTTAATTTAGTCCATTTATAATCTTTTCTATCTTCGTTATAGGTAGTAACATTCCATTCTTCTCCATGCAATGTGCAAGATTCCCAGCCTTTGCCGTGACTATCTCTATGCGGAATAAAAAAATTATTATTGTATATGTTTTTTGCTTCTTCTATAACTGCAGCTGGCAATAGTATATCTGCTTTTAGATAGAATACTTTGTTGAGTCTACACCAATTTTTTATAGCTTGTACTTTTTCTTTAATATCGTCAATCATTGCGCCAGGATGTCATTTGTTGCTAGGCGCTGTATCCGGCTTGTTTGGCTGCTTCTTCCAGTGGTTCTTCGTCTGAAACTAATAGAATATCTTTTTCATCCACCATTCTTACTTCTTCTTTAACACCATCTTTCTCTACAAGCATACCGCGAGTCCAACGACCATGTGCAACCAGTATCCATTGTCCTACAATAACATCTTCTTGTTTTGCTCCCACAGCATAGACTCGACCCCATCGAGGATGTATGCCCTGTTCTTTGCCATCGTCATCAAGTAATATTAATCCACCTTTGGTTTTGATATCACCAAATCTCATTTTGTAAACCAAAACTCTTTTGCCTATAGGTTGTATGTCTGAGTCGCTGACTGTGTGTTGTAGTCCTCCGTGAGAACCAAATCCTTTTTTCTGTAAATCTGATATTATATCCACCATTGTGGTTATATTATATAATTTTTATTCTATACCGTCAAGAGCAGCATCAATACCTTTTTTAGGTTTAAACGTATTAATAGTTTTACCTTGTGCTGGTTTATTTGCTTGAGGATTCACTACCTGTGTTTGAATCACTTGCTGTTCTGGTATTGGTTGAGGTCTTGCTTCTCTAGGAGCTCTTGTTCTAGCATCACTGACTTGACCTTTTGGAGCGTTATAATATTCCTTCATTTGTTCTTCTTTACTTTTGATAACTTGTCCACCTGCTCCTAATACATCACCTCTAGCGTTGACACTCATATTGCCCACAGCTTTAACGTTCTCATTAGATGCTCTTAGTTTTTCAATATCTACCATACGACCTTGCATGGTTCTGTAAAGTTTTCTATTTGGTTGTCTTGCTACCATATTATATTACTCCTTGTGTGCTTTTACTTATCATCGCAGAAATTCACGGTGATCCAAAGCATACAGCAATGGATTTATTTTATGTACACCTATTAAAAACAAACAAAAACTAGCCACCGAACTGCCTCGTCCTACACCCCATACTATGTTGTTAGCTCGCAGTGTGTCCACAAGATATATTAAGAATTGTAGAACTTTGGTAAAATTTTTCTTTTCAAACAAAGTATATTCAGTTTTTACTCGCTCTCGTTCCTGCTCTGTTTGACATCTATCTAACAGATATTTTAGCACATCTAATTCACTATAATTCGCAGGCATGTGCCATTGTGATTGTAGACGCAAATCAAATTCTTCAGGAGTTTCTTCATGCGTAGGCTCTCCTTTTATCGTGGGTAAGTTTATGCCTAACTCTTGTAGAGCTGTGAGATACTGCTCTGTGTTTTCTATATAGAGTTGACTGATATCTGCTGCAGGATTTTGATAAAGATGTTCAATTAGACTCTGCTCGTCATAAACGCAATCACCCCAATTATTTCTTCTTGCTCTTGCCACCATCTAAAACCTTTGGATTAAATTCAAATATTTTAGCATTTTCTTGGTGTGATTCGTCAACCTCTGCCAACTCTTTATTCCAGCTGAAATGTCCTGTGTATATTCCTTTTTCCAATTCTTCATCATAAGTTGCTGTATCGGCTCTTAACCACCATGGATCCATCTTATTGTACTTGGCACTGAACCAATTGTCAACGTCTAATAACTCTAATTCTGGACCATCTTTCTCTATGGAATACACTATTCCATCTCCTTGATAGCTGCCTAACTCTAATCGAGTGACTAAAATTTTACCTTCTAATACAGCATTACTCTTAGCAAAACACGCTGCTGCCATGACTTGATCATAGGGAGGTCGTGGCAATTCTATGAATCGATTATCGCTGTTTAATTTTAATAATTGGTAAAGATCTTCTTCTCTCCAAGTGATAATGGTATTAGCAAATACTAATTGGTAAAGATTTTTTAATCGCTCAAAATATTCACTCTGCTCTACTAAATCAGCAGTTACAGGAGAGATATAACAGGTAACATCATATTGATTATGAAAAAGCTCATCTCCTACGATAATGACTGTGCGAAAATCGGTTTTCCAGGAGAATGATTTGCTTTTCATCCTGTAGTTATTATTCGATGTTGATCAGCTCGCCCATATCTGGTTCTCCGCGAGCTTTTTTATATTCGTCTTGCCAATTTTTTAATCTTCTTCTTCTTTGTTCATCTTGGTAAGACATCAAAGCATTCTGTAGTTGTGATAATAACTCAGGGTTCCTAGTCCATCTTTTGGCTTGTGCTATTTTTTTGGTAAGTTCTCGAACACGTTTACCAAGATCTTCCTCAGGCATATTACCGAGTTCTTCTTGTAAAGGATGAAAATACATTTTATATATTAGGCGTATAATCTGCCAATTTGATGCATTAGTACAGTGCTTCCGCCATCTGGTGTAACAAATTCGTAAAGATATCTGCCAGTAGATCCAATTGTGATTGTTTCAGTTCCGCTGTTGTATCCTGTTACATTATCTGCAACCATAGTGGACGAAGTTACAGTTAAAGTGTGTGCTGTATTACTGAATGTAATGTCCAGTATGATTCTACCTAGTTTGCCTGAAGAAGGCCAGTTATTAAAAGCTAGAGTTATTGCTCCATTAGTGGTCATGGTTTGATAATGTCCACTCTCATGATTTAGTATTACAGATCCACTCACTGAACCGTGTGCATAAACTGATTCAGCACAATCTTTTAAAGTGGCTCTAGTAACAACATAATCATTGAAACTGGTATTTGAATCTGTGCTTGCTTTGTTGTCTTGTAGATCTACAATCTCTGATAGAGCTTCTTCAAAATTATTTTTAATTGCTGAGAAATTATCTCGAAATCCTTGCGAACTGTTATCTTGTCCTGCTACAGGAAAAGATCCATCTATATTGCCTGGTACTATATTGCTTGACATATTATTCTTTTAGTTTCCTTCTAAATGCTAGATATTTATCTCCACGTCTCTCCACAGTGATTTTAGATGTAGAGGCAGGAGCATTGGTAAAATTAATAGTGGTTTTTTTGGTAATAGGATCATGTGTTAGATAAAACTCAGGTTCATAATCTGTAGATCTTATCAGAGTATCTGCACTAATATATGTCGGATCTTCGTTATTATCTGCTGTAATTAAATCACCGTATTTTAACTCATGAGTGTTTTCTCTGATTTTAATTTCTTCTTCGTGTACAATTTCATTTAATGTGAATGTTCGAGTACTGCCATCTGGCGTTATTGTGCCTGTGTCCACTCGACCAGCATTAACCACATAACGATCTATACGGAAAAAGATTTTTTTAAAATCAATATTTTTGTCTAATATTCTTCTTCTTACGAGTGCAGATTTGCCTGGTTTACAATATGCTAAAACTATAGCTGGTTTATAACCCAGTGGTACTCCTGATCCATCTTGCGAAGTTCTCATCCACAGAGGTAGATGTATGAATTCTTTTTGTCCTAAATTTTTCATAACAGATCTCATATTCGCTATAGCATTAGGAAATAATTTTTCAAATGTGCCAAGATCTGAACTTAACGGATGAGCATATCTAATTTTACTACCTGATATACTGAAACTTAAACCACCATCTGTGGTAACAGTATAATTATCGTAATTGTCCGTGGTGATTCTAGTCACATCTGCCACAGGACCTAACATCGGTCTACGAATATCTGTGCGTAATGTGATGCTTTTAGGAATGGATATTCCATCATTGTTCACAAGATTATCCACCATCTCTATGTAGACCACTTCATATTTTGTCACACCGTTTTGTTGAGCTATCGCTGTTTTTATATCTCCAAAATATAAAACTTTGGGTTCATGATTTTCTTCCATGGCTTGTTGGAATGTTGTGAGAGTTTGATGTTCTAATCCTGCTATTAATAACATGTCCGCACTCTGTCTCACACCGAATGCTGGATCTTCTGATCTAAATATTAAATCGTTATTGTTAATGTTTGGATCCTGTGCTACAGAATAGAATAAATCACGATCAGAAACGGAATTAACTTTATTAGATAACAATCCTTGAGCTGACATGTTGCCATATTCTACCGAGTAAGGTAGATTAACAGTGATAGTGAATTGTTTATTTGCTGCAGCAGATTGATATTGATCACTCACATTAACAGTGAATGTGTAATCGAATGATGTGGCAGAATCATCCAATATTCTAAATTCTGTTAAATCTACCTTTCCTATGATATTTCCTTGTGTGGACAGAGACAATCCTGGTGGTAGTGATCCTTGGGTTATGTTATAAGTTAACACTCGATTCTCTTCTGCGGCTTCGGCTTCTATTGAGAACAGAGAAGGTACGCCTGGAGTAATTGTGCCTAGATCAGCACCAGTTAAGAAAGCAATACCCACGTCAATGTTTCCAATCACAGTCATGGTGAATGTTTTGTCAGTGAATACAGTGACACCTGCTAGTGGAGTTCGATTGGCTCTAACTGTAAAACTGTATTCTGATTCATCAGCTGCCTGAGTGGGTAGAGCTCCGTATATTTCTCCTGTGGTAAGATCTATGCTCAATCCTGAGGGCAGAGCACCTCCCACTATACTGTATTCTAAATCTGCTTGTAGAGGATCAAAGTCTACCACATCAATTTTGATCACACACTGGTTGTCGTGTCGGAATGTGCCTAGGTTACTTGCAGTTAAGAACACTGGTCTTCTATTAGCACTCAAACTCATCACTAGAGGAAAATCTTCATAGTTGTTCTGATCCACTGTGATCCTATTATTGTCTACTCGCCAAAAATCTGCAGTATAAACAAATATACTGTTGATTTGTTCTACAACACTAACACCATCTGTGACTCTAACAGTGAATTCATAATTCACTGATCTAGATTTTGAATACACTGTGGGATCAAAAGGAGTATCATCAAAACTATAAGTGTTATCATAACCACCAATATCTCCATATTTCTCATCATCGGCTAATAGCACAGTGCCAGAAATTAAACCTGCTGTACTCATAGTAACACCAGGAGGTAGAGCACCTCCAGATATATCATACACTAGAGTTTGTCCTGCAGCAGTGTCTGCATCTGTGGCCTCAATTTGATATTCTATATAACTGCCATCCAATTCCCATTTATAGGTAGGTTTTGTAGAATCTGATAGATCCAGTTGACCTGCAGGTGTTTCTATCACAGGAGCATCTGCACCTGTGACCTGTAGACTGAATGTGCGATCTGCTATATTGGTACCGTCTGAAACTCGCACTACGAAGTTGTAAAGGGATCTTGTGGCAACTTCAGACGGCACGCCTTGCAGTGCCCCACCGGTAGTAAGTTCAATACCTGGTGGCAGGGTGCCTGCAATCTTGGAGTAGGTCAGGGCAGTGCTGTCAGCGTCTTCTGCTGCCAACTGGAATGAATAGAACGATTGCTCGTTGATGATTGCTATTTTACCCGCTGTGGTTTTCCATACCGGTGCTGCCATTTGAACTTACTCCTTTACAGGTGTATTTATGGTAAACTAAGGATTAACTTTTAGCGTAATAAGGTATCACGTAAGCAGTGCCATTGATTTTAAACTCAATGTACCCTGTTGGTGTGGCTGGCAGAGCACTTGCAGCACCTGCTGAACCCACTGTGCTTTGTGTGGGCACTTTAAAATTCACTGTGCCTGTGCCTTGTGGTTCCACTGCTATGTCAGCATTGGAAGAATAACTTCTTAATGTGTTGGTATCCAGTGTGTTAGAAAGAGCCACTGTGGCAGCATTGATCTGACCTGCTGCAACTCTGGCAGCATTTAACACAATCTGTCCAGAGCCATTGGCCACAATGTTTATGTTGCCATTTGTGGTTGAACTAATGGTATTGCTGTAAACTTCTATGTTGCCCAGTGTGGTGATAAAACCATCCGGCACAGATACATTGCCTGATATGGTCTGAGCCACTGTGGTCATGGGAGATTGAACGTCTACCGTTCCCGTGCCTTGTGCTGAAATGGACAAGTTGGCATTAGAAGCAGGTGATTTTATCTTATCTGAATACACAGTGCCTTGTACTGTGATATTGCCAGACACAGATTGAGAACCTGTCACAGTTAAATCCTGTGAACTCAATGAACCATTGATGGTGGTATTGCCAGCTGATAGAGTACCACTGTTTGAAATACTGACAGCATTGTTTATCACAGGCGCATTCAGAGTCTTATTGGTTAAAGTGTCAGTGGTGTCACGTGCGACCAGAGTGCGAGTGCCTGTGGGGATGGTGATGGTGCCCGAATTAGAGATGGTGGATATGACTGGTGCAGTTAAAGTTTTGTTGGTTAAGGTCTGTGCGTCAGTTTTTGTAACCACAACATTGTTGTCAATATTAAGAGTTAATCTTTTAGCAACATTATTTCCTGCTGTGGTTATGCCTGTGCCACCCGTGACCAAGAAAGTGTCATTGTCATAGAGATCAATGATACCACTGTCTGTTTGCACTTCAATGATATAGGTGTCTGCCAATAAGTTTTCTACATAATTTTTTACTGCTTTTTGTGTGGGTACTTTGGCATCGCTGGTGCTGCCCCCACCTAGTGTGTTGTCTGTGGAAAACTCACTCACGGTCTGTCCACTGTTCAATCTCAGAGTGTTGAGCTGTGTGGTGTTGCCCACTGTCAAATTGGTCAGCGTGGAACTACCTGTGGAACTGATGTTGTATAGATACGCTGTGCCCAACACATCTAGACTGCCGGGAATATTAACACGACCTGTGCCATGTGGTATAAGTTTTATGTCATCGTTGGATAATGTGGCCTTGATGTTGTTGCCATCAAATAGTAGAGTGCAGAGATTATTTCCACCCAGTTCTGTGTATAATTCTGAGAAATTAGCATTGATCTTGTTAAACGCTGTGCGTAATGGATCACCTGTGCCGTCGTTTGCTGTAGATCCTATGTTTATCGTCTGCTTTGCCATACTGATTATTTACCAAAGATTTTATAAACCGAATGTAATTCTTAAGCAGTAACTGATTTGATCACAGTGTATTTTAAAACCAATGCTTCAGACAATGCTCCACTGGTCATGTTTCTTATAGTGATAGTGGCTGAGCCCGAACCTGCAATTGCAGTGATATTATAAGCACCCAATGTGCCTCCACTGATATGTGTTACTATAATATGATCTGTGCTCGCAATTAGAGAGTTTGAAAGAGTGAAAGATACTGATGTATTAGCGGCTAGTGCTGCAGCATTGGTAGTTATTTCCCCGGTATACTTGCTCAATATGACTGTGGTTGATTTGCTGGATGATTGAGATTGTGTGCCACCTTGTCCTGTGCTGAATCCAAATCCTCCATTTAAATTTGCTGTGCCCGCCACAGTCAATCCACCTGAAATATTCACACCATCATTGATCTGTAGAGCTGTGGATTCTGTGCTGGATATTTCATTGGTCACAAAAGTATTGGCAGTCAGTGTGCCAGAAACATTCAATCCATCGTTCACCTCAACTGCTGAAGATTCAGAAGATGAAATGTTATTGGTAACAAATGTGTTGGCAGTCAGTGTGCCACTCACATTTAAAGCATCGTTGATCTGTATCGCAGTGGAATCAGAGCTGTATATCTCATTGGTGTTTATGGTAAAAGCAGACAGTGTGCCTGCTGTGCTGATGGAATCTCCAAACTGTATCTCTGACGAGTCATCGCTGAATATTTGATTGGTGTTTATTACTGCAGCACTTAGAGTGCCGCTGACGTTCAGTTTATCTTTGATTTCAACGGCAGTAGAATCTTCTGAACTGATCTCATTCACAACCAAATTTTTCACATTCAATGTGCCAGACATGTTCACAGAATCATTGATTTGTATGGCTGTGCTGTCATCGCTCTGTAATAGATTAACATGTATAGTGTTCGCTGACAGTGTACCTGTGATGTCCACAGATTCGGCCAGAGTGATTTTGGATGAATCGTCTGAACTGATTGTTGTGCCGTTGACTTTCAATGCATTCAAAGTCAATGTGCCGGTGCCATTGGGCACGATAGAGATATTGCCGTTGCTGGCAGAGGTTATGGAATAACCATTGACATCAAGATTGCCACCCAACTGCGGAGATCCATCTTCGACTAGATCATTGGCTTCTGCAGTGGTACCGTATAACTCTGCGAAATTCGTATTGATCTTCTGCATCGCTGTGCGAAGATCATCTCCGGTGCCGTCGTTTGCGTTGGTTCCTACATTGATATTGATTCTTGCCATCGTCTATATTTATGCTTAAAATCCGTTAGTTGCACTGTTATAAAACACTTTGCCAGTGACATTGGTTGTTTTGGTTATGGTGGGTGTGGAGTGATTAAACGTCATTGTGTCTCCACCTTGTGCTTCTCCAAACTGTATTCTTATGGGATAATAAACCCCGGCTGTGAGAGCAGCAGTGCCTGATCTTTCTACCGGACCGTGGTATCCACCGTTGTTCACTGTGGCATTGGCAGTGGTAAATCCTGTGACAGCTGTGTCACCAATCCACATGTAGCTGGCATCATCGCTGGCTGTGAAAAAAGTATAAGTTTCTGTGGTAGTGGGTCGAAAATAACCCAACCATTGACAACTGAAATAAGAACCATCATCAGAAGCTGCCTCAGAAATTGCTGTGGTCTGCACTGATGTGGCAGGATTGGTTCCGTATGTGGCAGGAGTGGCTGTGGCAAAAAAATTCACGTTATCAGCAAAATAACCTGCGTAGGTTCTTTTGTACAATCCTGCTGTGTAGTTGACCACACTCACCGGAGTGATGCTGATGCCCCCGCCTATGTTTATGCCGCCTTCTATGATCAATGCCATTTGCTATATTTACTGTTTATGATATCTTTGTGTAACCATAGTAGATCGTTTGTGATGATCCGCTGGTGTTACTAATGCCAAAATCAAATCTATTGCTGGTTGTGCCTGCATAGGTAGCGTCTGTGCTGATTGTACCTGCCGAGCCTCGGATCTGATTGGGTATTGCTGTCAGTGATATAGGTGTTCCACCGCCTGTATAGTTCCAGGCATACTGTGTGCCTATAGCTGCCACATTGCTATTTGACACACTCACTGTGGCATTCCAAACAATAATGCCATTAGTAATATTTCCTTTGACCCACATGGTGTAAGTTCCTTCTGACGGAACTGTGAAACTGTAGGTGTTAGTACCAGTGGTAACAGTCCAGGTGCTTGAAACTTTGACCAAATTATTTGCTGGCACATAGGCTGTATTTTGCGTTGTGGAATCTGGGAATGTTATCTGACCACTACTTCCAAAAATATAATTGTTACCGCCCACTTGTAGTGTAATGGCATTTGATAAAGTATTTGACAGCGTGTCTCCACTGAACGCAAAATTACCCAAACTTGTTGCCGAACCTGTGATGGTCAATGTGTCACCTAACACTGCAGTGGTTATGGAACCACTACCTGTTATCTTAATTGTTTCTCCTGAATTTAAAGTGACTCCCGTGCTGTCATCGCCCACAACAGTTAGAGTTGAGTTAGTAAGATATGAACTTAAATTAGGTCCTGTTATCGTTAAAGTATCTCCTGACACTGCTGTTGTTATGTTCTGTGTTCCGGCGATCTTGAATGATTCTCCATCGGAAACTCGTGTGCCTGTGCTGTCATCTCCCACAAATGTGATGCCCTGTGCCGATGCTGATCCTGTGATCGTTAAAGTATCTCCTGACACTCTTGTGGTCACTGATCCTGCACCAGCGATCTTGAATGTCTCTCCCGAGTTGACTGCTGTGCCTGTGCTGTCATCGCCTACGAATGTTATGGTCTGAGCCACATTCTGTGCATCCACATAGGCTTTAGTTGCAGCATCTTGTGCTGAAGTAGGATTAGAAACATTAATAATTCTGCGAGTGTCCACATCAATTAATCCAGTGCCGTTGGGTGATAATATTATGTTTTGATTTGTCTGTTCACTGCTGATTATGTTGTTTGTAAACTTTAGATCGCTGAGTGTGCCATCGGTACCTAATTCAGTATATAATTCAGCAAAATTGGTATTGACTTTAGTAAAAGCTGCTCTCAGGCTGTCGCCTGTGGCTGCGTTGCCTGCTGTGCCGGTGTCAATTGTAAGTCTGCTCATATAATGATCCGCATGTATTTATTAAATATTTTAGAGGATATCATGTTCATAGAAACACTGAAAACACTCCGACTGTACGAGCGCCAGAGCAAACTGGGTGTGTATCATACCTTCAAACGCAAGAACACTCTATACGTATTCAAATGTGATTGCTGCGGCACCACTTTTTTTCGTCCCAAAAGCCAAGTGGATCAGGATCGAGCTACCAACGATTACAAGCATGTGTGCAGTTTCTGTGATTCCAAAAGATTTGCTCAAAAAGTGGGTGTTAAAATGCGTCGAATTTATAAAACGGACGCCAGCAGTGATAGACCTATAGGCAGTACTTAAACAGAGAAACTTTCACCACAACCACAACCACCCGTCGAATTAGGATTGGTGATCTCAAATTGCGACCCAAACACTTCTTCTCGCCAATCAATTCTTGTGCCTGCCACGTAGAGCATGCTGGTAGAATCCACCACAATTTTTCCACCCTCCCATGATTCCACCACATCGTCTTTCTGGATCTGTTCTGCAGAATCTACAAATCCCCAATCATACTTAAAACCTGCACAACCACCACCTCGCACTGATAGACTCACAGCATATTTGCCAGGATTTCTAGACAATAGATTACCAATCTGTTTTTGAGCCGACTCTGTTAATTCAAACCATTTCATACTATTATTTATGCTGTTGTTTTGATCTATTCAATAATTTGCTTGTAGTTGACACTGACAATAGTGTTATGTTACAATGGTTATATGCTGATAGACTACACTCGATATCGTGATTATTCACGACTGGCTGATATATTCCGCAGAGTGAAACAGACCTATAATATAGAACAAGATCTACGAGATTTCCGAGTGGAAGACTGGACAGAACAATGGAACCAAGGCACACACTCAGACTCGGCACCCACTTATTCCTATGACATATACAATCGTTTTGTGAAAAGAACACCACCTGCAAGATGGAATGAGTTGGTAAGAGATATCAGCACACTATCAGGTATCAGTTATTCTGCAATCATAGTGGTACCTCCACATTCGGTTATGCCTGAGCACACTGATTGGAGTCACATTGAAGGTATGGATGACGTAGAACCAGATCGTACCTACACCATCATGTACTATCTACGTCAACCCAAGGCCACTGAACAACAGTGTGGTATGCAGTGGGGAGATCGGAAATTATACCTGCCAGAAGATTCTATACTGTGTCTAGATGGAGGTCGCAATCCTCATTCTGTTTACAATCACACTGCAGAAACTCGAGTATCATTTTGCCTAAGTGTGCTGGAAACGAGTTTTGACCTATGAAAGTGATAGATCATTTCCTTGATACAGAGTTTGCTCATGAATTGGAGCAATACATTCTCAGTCAACTGGATAAACCTGTGTGGATACACGGACACTCATTCTATCATGAAGAGTTAAAGAATTACATTGTGGAGAGTATGGCTCCTTACATTGCTTCTTTAGATAAAGAATTAGCACACAAATTGAAACAGACTTTACTAACACAAGGCATACTAGTACAAGAACCCACGGATTATGACGCACTAATCTATAATGCCTATCCACTCAGTTCTGTGGGTTGGCATACAGACAAGCATGATGAATATGAGCACGGTGGATCAGACTGTCCAGGCTGTCGCGATGTAGCAGGCATATCTATATATCTTAATAGAGAATGGAAACCCAATTGGGGCGGATGTTTTCTATTGAAAGACCAAAAATCAGCCACACAAGGCACATTCTATGAACCTATATACAACAGAGCAGTGATCAACAATGGCCGAGATGTTCACGCTGTCAGCGCCATAACCAATGGAGCACATAATAGATACAGTGTGCAACTGTTTGTAAACAGATCCGCTTTGAGAGAAGATTTACAATGATTTCTCCCAGTCAATGCAGACATTATGACTTATTTCAGAGTCTCTATCAGCACTGTCGAGCAGACTGGGAGGAATGGAATCAAGCTCATAATATTGAAACAGAATCAATCAATGCAGGAGATGTGTACGAAGCTAAAATGCTGGATGATCGTTGTGGTTGGTGGGGTGTACCATTGGTTCACTTCTACAAACGTACCAAATGGAGTGAGCAGTGGCCACGTACCTACAGTGCTACCAAAGATGTGCCAGGCATTATACACGTGGCAATAAACTTTA
>Ga0114963_10000382_pt1 | contig 29562 bp, 29 predicted proteins | sample C_131016_EF_Meta_FD_87019 | JGI IMG/M metagenome (GOLD analysis project Ga0114963, IMG submission 87019) | Freshwater microbial communities from Lake Croche, Canada to study carbon cycling - C_131016_EF_MetaG | ecosystem: Environmental > Aquatic > Freshwater > Lake | place: Lake Croche, Canada... | reverse complement strand
TTACAGACGTGTTTTAATTAGACTTAATTCTTTTTTAATATATACTATTTTTATATTTAATTATACTTTTATTTATATAAAAATATAAAAGCACATTTAGTTACCTATAAATTATTTATAATATATATCAATAGAAGATATTGATAAAATATATAATAATATAGAATTTATAGAATTTATAGAAATTTAAATAATAAAATAAATGATTTAAACAATTAATAATAAATATTCTCTATATATGTTTCGATCACCAGTAAAATTTAAAATACCAAGAAATAATGATATTATTGTAAATAATAAAAAAGAATTTTCAGATTCTCCAAGATGGATTAATACTATTGGTAAAGCTCTAATTGATAATAAAAAGATAGGGGAAAATAATAATATAACATATTTTGAAGTTAAAATACAAAAACATAATAATTTTGGAATTGAAAAAATAGAAATACCTGATGATATTAAAAAATCTGAAAAGAAAAATAAGGAAAATGAAGCAGAAGTTAAAATACAAAAACATAATAATTTTGGAATTGAAAAAATAGAAATACCTGATGATATTAAAAAATTAGAAAAGAAAAATAAGGAAAATGAAGTAGAAAATAAAAATATTAAATTAAATAATTTAAGAAATAAATATAAAAAAATATTAGAAGATAGAAAAATAAATAAAAACAAGACTGATATTAAAACAGCAGGAGATGGTAAAGAAATTAATTCTAAAAATAAAATTGGGCATTTTGTAATGGAAAAAGTAGAATTGCAAATTGGCGGATCTAATATAGATAAAAAATTTGGAGATTGGTTAGGTATTTGGGAAGACTTAAAATCAGGAAGATATGATGATTATGATGATTATGATGATATTATAAATAATAAAATATTAATAGATAATACAGTAGATGAAATTAATGATAATATAATAGAATATATACAATTAGATAACTTGGATAAAATATATAATTATAACAATTATAATGATACAAATATAATAGAAATTTAAGCTATTTTATCTAAATAATAATTCCAAGCATTTGTACAAAATTTTATATATTTATCAATAGGAAAATCATAACTCATTAAAGAGAACGGAGGATTTACTTCAATTAAATACCATTTATTATTGCTATCTATTCCTATATCAATAACACAATAAGGATATTTATTTTCTTTTAGAATATCATTAATAATATCTTCTGGTGGTGGAACAGAATGTTTTATTTTATCATTAATTAAAAATTCTGTTGCATCAACAATACCTGAAATTTTATAGTTATCAACAAACATTCGATATTCATTAACAAACTTTATTTTATTGCAATAATATATTAAATTATTATGATCGGGTATTTGTGTAAAAATATAATTTCTTACTATTTCTGATTCAATAAGTGTTCCATCAAAAGTTTTATTATTTTCAATGGGTTTTATAAAATATGGAAATGGAAATTTTATTGAATCTAATAATTCTATTGGTTTTAATTTTATAATATTACGATTATAAAATTTAGAAAAAAAATCAGGATATGTTTCTATTTCAATGTACACATTATATTTTTTAAGAAGATCTTGCATTATTTCTGTATCACAAAATAACATACTAATATCTTTTGGATTAATATTTTTTATAGATTCAATATCAAGCATATTATAAGAAATATTTGATTCTTTTAAATAGTTATGCAGGTCCTGATCATCATGTTCAGTTCAAGTATTTTGAACAACCCATATATTTTTATTCATATTGATTAATATAATTGAATTTAATATGGTGATGTTTAATTTATAATCTTCAATCTTTTTTCACTAGTAAAAAAATTAAAGATTATAAATTAAATATTTCCAGTTTAATTAAAATAATAAATATTCAATATTTATTAGTATGTTTAAAATACATAATAATTTATAAAAATAATATATTATTATGAATTATATTTTATTGAATTCACTTATGAAATCAAAAAAAGATATAAATAAAATAATTGAACCGGTTGAGATGGAAATAAATAAGAAAAATAAAAAACCTATTAAACCTATTAAACCTATTAAACCTATAAAAGTTATAGATAGAGTACAAATTAATAAAATTATTAAAAAAATAGATTATCCACAACAAAAAATAGATTATAACAATTTAAAAAATAAATATGAAGCTACATATTTGGATAATAATTGTGTTATATATAATCAAAATACTCAAAATCATGAAAACAAACAGAATAAAAATGATTCCATTATGAAATTTGATTCAGTTCCGTTAGAAGAATTTGATAAAATTTCTGATAAAAAATACGACAATGATGCAAATACAATAGAAATTTAATTTATAAAAAAGTACTATATATATGTATACTATATTTCGTACTGCTTAATAACTTTATTTATTTTATAAAAAAAATAAATAATAAAAATTGAATAAATAACTAATAAATATTAAATTATAAATAAAAATATAATAAAAATGGATCCATCTGATAATCAATATAATACTACTGATAAACCTATAATATCATATCAAAATACTTATCAAACACAATATAATCCAGGAGTTGTAGTTGTATCACTTGAAAATAACAGAAATATATTATTAAAAGATTTTTTTAGACGATATGAGATATCACCATTATTTCAAGAAGATATTTCATGTGTTAAAAAATACGATATTGTTGTTATAGCAGATGATTCAAGTTCAATGACAGAACCATCAGAATATTTATCATTTAAAACAAATAAGATAGTAAAAAAAACAAGATGGGATGAATTGCAAGAGACTATTGAAATTATAGCAGAATTAGCAGTTTTATTAGATGATGATGGAATTGACTTATGGTTTTTAAATGTAGATAATCCTATAAGAAATGTAACATCGAAAGAAACAGTAATGCAACATTTTAATAGATCACCTAGTGGAAGAACACCATTAACAAGAGTATTAAAAAGAGTTATGGAAGAACCATCAGTATCAGGCAAGCCTAAATTAATTCTTGTTGCTACAGATGGAGAACCGAATGATGATGATGGATATGACGATTCTGAGAATTTTTTAAATTTATTAAAAAAACGGAATGTTGATAAAAATAGAGTAAGTATTTTAGCATGTACATCATCAGATAAACAGATGAAATGGTTAGAAAGAGTTGATACTGAAGCTAAACATGTTGATGTTATTGATGATTACAATTCGGAATATGAACAGATTATAGCAATACAAGGAAAATCATTTAGTTATAGTAGGGGAGATCATATTTTAAAAATGTTATTAGGACCTATATTACAAAAATATGATGATTTAGATGAAAAACCTATAAATGGCCGACAATTATCTTCTATTTCAAATGATAAGTGTTGTGTTGTCATGTAGTGATTAATATTATTATATTTATTTCTAGTTAATTGTACTTTTTTATTTATTAATACACATAGTTACTTTTATAAAATAAATATTTTTATTTCTTAAAAATATTGCCCATAGTAATATTTTTATGTTCGTACAAAATAAACGAGGATTATTTTACTGTTTTGATGTTGATATTTTAGCTTAAAAAGTATACAAGATTACAAATTTATCGTGATATTATTTAGGTGAACTATGTAGACGTAATATAGATTTAATCAAAAATTATTTTCCAAATTTAAGATATACTGAAATATGGGTGGTGGCTTAATGCAACTCGTAGCGTTGATTGCCAGCGCTAAATAGTCAGATGCCTTTTGAGAGGGGAAACATTTACTGGCTAGTGATTTTTATTATAATGATATTGATTATTATAAAAAGATTGCAACATCATTAATCTGCGGGAACGTCCTAAAGCTATATCTACTACTTATTTAATAGTAATATTAAATAATATCTGGGGTAATGACCTAAGACATAGTAACAACGTTATAGATAGATATTAAATAGTTAATATCAATGGACAATCCGCAGTCAAGTTTTCTTGTTATGACATATGTTTGGGTGATAAATAACAAGGAAAAAGATTCAGAGACTATAATGGATGGGCTTTAGAAATTCCCAAATTTCTATGATAAGCTTAAGGTATAGTCCGACCTATTGTGAAAGCAATAGGATAAATAATATAATTTTTTTATAATAAAAGAATTATATTATTATCGATGGCGCTTAGATCAAAAATGTCTTGGGTGCAAACAGTGGATAGTCAATTAAGTTCTTGATCATACTTAATTGAATAAAAATATGAAAGATCAAGTGAAATTGTTTCAATATAATCCGCTAGTCAAACATAATTAATGAATTATGGAATTGGCAAGATTATCAAATTGCTGGAACCTCCTAAAGCTAACAATACTAAAGATTTTTTGTAAAAGAAATCTGGCTGAGAATTAGAACTCAGATATAGTAATAATTTGTTAGATATATGGACAATCAGCAGCCAAGCAAAAGCATTTACTTTTGTGCAGTTCATCGACTAAATGGTAATCGGGTTCTTAATGAACCTTAAGATATAGTCAGGCTCTATGGGAAACTATAGAGAGACAGCAAGATGTTTACTTAAAATTATAACAATTGTTGAGTAGAAAAGTAGGGTGCTAAAGTTAAAGAATATATAGACTTTAGATAATTCACTTTATGGTATATTCAAAAACCATACCTGCTAGTAAATGCAATGTCAGCATTTGCAACACTTTCAAATTCAGGCAATCCCCTAAAGCTAATGAATACTAAGTTAATAAAGTAATTTATTAATGGCTCAGAACTAGAGAACTGAGAGATAGTAACAAGTTCATAGATATATGGGTAAGCGCTGAGCAAAGTTCTTGGGATAAATTTTATCATTAAAACCAAGAATGAAGTCCAGAGACTATAAGGAAGTGGGTCTGAGAAATGTGATAAGTTTCTAAGAAGATCTAAGATATAGTCCACACAGTATGGAAACATATTGATTAATGTGAACAGGTAATCCTCAAATAACTTTTTGAAGAAAGAGTTGAAAAGCGGTTTGCTTTAGATAAGTGGATAATCTAAAGGGAAAGCAATTAGTCTCCACAACATGTTTTTAAATGTTATGACAACCGCTATGTGAAGCATGAGACTTCGCGACACTATCAAACTGATCTGGAAACTCCTAAAATTTATGTTAGGTTAGTTTAATTTAGTTTTTATTAATAAACTAAATTAAACTAAAACCTAACAGGATTGTTATTAAACAATCTTGTTACTAAGTTTTATTAGAAATAATAAAATGGCCAAGACTGAACCTTGGGTAAAGTAAAAATACATAAAATATATGGAAAACCAGCAGCCAAGATCTTAAATAAACTATTTAAATAGTTTATAAAGATTGCAGTTCAACGACTAGATGTTAGTGGGTTTATTAAAAAGTAATAAGCTTAAGGTATAGTCTAGCCCCCTAGAGAAATTTAGGGGTAAAAGCGTCTTCAAGGTCAACTGTCTATAATACGGCCTTAAAAAGTAACTCATAAAGAGAGTTGCTAGTTCCTAATGAATAGGAGCGACACTGTCAAATTGCGGGAATATCCTAAAGGTGACAAATTTTTATAATTTTACTTAAAGAAATAACCAATAAATATATGATATTAAATGAAAACTTGTATAACTTGTAATAAAGAAAAAGACATTAGCGAATTTCCAAAAGATTCATCAAGAAAAGATGGATTAAGACCAGAATGTAAACCATGTAAGAGGTCAAGAGATAAGGAATGGAGAGAAAAAAATAAAGAAGAAATAAAGGAAAAAGATAAAGAATATTATGAAGCTAATGCAGAAATGATTAAAGAACGAACTAGAAAATGGTGTTCTAATCCAGAAAGGAAAAAAATAAGAAATGAAAGAGAAAGTTATAGAAAAAAAAATGATACATCATATAAATTAAAATGTCTAATATCCAATAGAATTAAATCTGCTTTGGATTCTAAGAAAGAATTTAGATCGATTGAATATCTAGGTTGTACTATTTTAGAATTTAAGAATTGGATTGAATATCAATTTGATGAAAATATGAACTGGAAAAATCAGGGTACATATTGGCATTTAGATCATGTTAAACCATGTGCTTCATTTAACTTCAATAATAAAGAAGAAATAAATGAATGTTTTAACTGGGAAAATGTGAGACCTTGTGAAAAATTAGAAAATATTTCTAAAGGTGATAAAATAATGCCTGAATTGATAAATGATCATAAAAAATTGGTTAAAAAATATAAAATAAAATTAGAAAAAGAGCGTACTAAGGATTTATTGTAAAATAAATCTGGCCAAGACAGGAACTTGGATATAGTAACAATCGCGCACATATTAATGGACAATCCGCAGCCAAGTGAAAATATATAATTTATTTTCATGCTGTTCAGAGACTAAATGTCAGTGGGTTAATACGAATTAACTTAAGATATAGTCCAGCCTATAGAGAAATCTATAGGAACCGCTGGGTATATAGACGCCACACAAACTTTTCCATGGAAACAGTCGAAATACCAGTCGACAACTTATCTCCAGGATCAAGATTCCAATTACAAATACCAAGAACCGGAGACTTAGCTGGCAGAATGTACCTCGAAGTAGGTGTACCAGCAGTAACAGGAGATCAACTCCCATACTCCGCTGATCCAATCCAAAACACCAAGGTTGCTTGGGTAAGAAGATTAGGACACGCTTTAGTCAACAGTGTTGAATTAGACATTGGTGGCTCCAACATTGACAAACACTTTGGTGTCTGGTTAGATGTTTGGTATGAATTAACACACACCGTAGAACAAGAAAGAGGCTACGGCTCAATGGTCGGTGATGTAGCCGATTTAACTACATTAACTGGTGCAACAGCAGAAGCTGGATCATCCGGATATGGATCATCATCTGAAGTCGTATTACCAGCTCACCAAATGTACATTCCTCTTCAATTCTGGTTCTGCAGAAACACTGGTTTAGCATTACCATTAATTGCCTAAATTGTTTGGGCTGAAAAGCATCATTCTAATCGAATGTTCTAATAAGATTAGAAAATAAATTTTGTGGAAGAACTATTTTGTTATTTAATTTAGATTAAATTAACAAAAATAGGAATTGTTTATTTAATTTAAAATTAAATAAACAATTCCTATCATATTTTAAAATGATAAGCCACAGATGCTAGTAAAATATAAATATCAATCCCCACCACCCATATAACAATTGGATTGAGATTGATATATTATATTTTGCAACAAAGTCAAATTGCGGGAAAATCCTAAAGCTTTATATACCAAGGATTTATTGTAAAATAAATCTGGCTGAGATAGGAACTCAGAGATGGTAACAATTATAAATATAAATGGATAATCCGCAGCCAAGTTATTACAATTGTAATAATGCTGTTCAACGACTAAATGGCTTTGGGTTGATATATAATATATCAGCTTAAGATATAGTCTAGACCCTAGCAGTATAAAAACTGTTTATAAATACTCCGAAAGGAGGGGTATAATCGTACAATACCATGAAGTAAGACTTTACGTTGAATTTAACGATGTATCATCATTAGTAGTATGGTCCGGAGCAGCTGCCCCAGATATGTCAAAGATTCAATTCGAAGATTGTGGTGTATTAGTTGAATACATCTACTTAGATTCTGAAGAGAGAAGAAGATTCGCTCAAGTCGGCCACGAATACTTAATTGAACAAGTACAATTCCCAGGCCAAGCCAACTTAAACTCTGTAGGCTCCAGCTCTACATTCAACTCTCAAAAATTCAAAATGGACTTCAACCACCCATGCAAAGAAGTAGTCTTTGCCTTAAAATCTGGTGCCTTCAGTGGACAAGCCCTTAAATCATCATTATTAGGCAACCGTGGAAGATTCTTAACATACACCAACAAATCAGATGAAAATTCTTGGGATTCTGCAGTTGACTATGCCGCAAGAAACTTAGCAAACGGTATGGTTGCATTAGGTAATTCTGCACCAACAGTAGGAAACTGGACTAGACTTGTATTAGAAGGAAATATTGCAGTTGGATCAACTGGATCAGTAACAGTTACAAATGGCGATGGTACAACATTCAATTTCATTATATCAAATAATGATGATACTACTGCAATTCATAATGGAGTAGATCAACCAATATGGTATCATTCTGATAGTTCTTTAGTAAAAAATGGACAAAATTTAGGTGCAAGTATTCGTGAAGTTACTGTAGCATTAACAGTTGTCAATGTAAGAGCATCTGGAGTACAATATCAAATTTCATCAATTAATGATCAATTAGGAGGAACTGTAGGAGCTGGAGGAAACTCAGCATTTGGCGCAACTACTTGCGTACCATCAGCCTGCTTAGTTGTAAGCAATCACAACTTAAACTTAACAGATGTATCTATACCAGTAGAAGACTTTGATACTGATAATCGTGTTACTGTAAATACAGTCAACCCATGGGATGTAACAGTTGTTCAACCAAGCAACTATGGTTTAAGATTAGATGGTGCTGGTAACCCAGTTTCATCTGGTAACATTACATTAAACGGTCATGATCGTTTCTCTGTTGAAGATGGTGATTACTTTAACTACTACCAACCATTACAACACCACACTAGAACACCAGCTGATGGTATTAACGTTTATTCATTCGCCTTACACCCAGAACAACATCAACCATCAGGCACATGCAACATGTCAAGAATAGACTCTGCCTACTTAGTATTGAAATTTGTAGACAGATTAAGAGAAAACTCCACAATACAATTAGACTACACAACAGACTCAATATTCTATATCTTTGCATTAAATTTCAATGTATTAAGAATTATGAGCGGCATTAACTCTAAAAAGGGTGAACATAACATCCTTTTTCCACCTGTGCCGAATAGTCAGATGCTAATAAAGTTGGTCGAAAAGACTTTATTAGAAAAACAGTATAACATCGATCATATGATGACTTTAATGAATAGTATCATATTATATAACTGGCTAGTAAATGCAATAATGCATTTGCAACAAGACCAAATTGCGGGAACACCCTTACAGCTTCAAACTACCACCTTAAATAATAAATTATTTAAGGGAACTCGATTAATAGTCGAAACCAATGGTAATAATGTTTGGAGATTGGGCAATCCGCAGTCAAGCCTCTACGTTCATAAGCTAGAACATGAGGAAGATTCAGAGACTGTATGGTTTTGGGCTTACTGAAAATTAGCAATTTTCAATAGTAGGCATAAGATACAGTCCAACCGCTATAGAAATATAGTGGAAACTTGTGAAAAAGTCACAAGGAGCATTAGGGCGGCTTGGCATATTCAAACTAGATTGGAGTCAACACTACATTGGAAATTTATTTACAAGTGTTGTATTTTATATTTTGTTATTTGTATGCTTTTAGATTTACAAAACAATTTTAATTAAAATATAAGTAATAAAATATTATTTATATAAATAAATTTATAATTTTGATAACAATTCAGTATATTTTTTAATTCGTTCTCCATTATTTTCATTAATAGCTTTTTTTAGTGCTAATTCGTAAGAGAGTTTTTTGTTATAATTATCATCCGAATATTTATCTAATAATATTTGTTTATTTTCTTCTTTTTTCTGAGCAGATTTTATTTTACGTTCTTCCTTAGTTAATTTTTTATTATTACTTTTAAATTGCATTACATCTTCGTCATTATCATTATCAATAATTATAATATTTTCACTATTTTTAGTAATGGAATTCTTTTTTGTTAGCATGATTTCAATTGGTTTATTTTTATTAATAAATCCATCACTAAGTTTATAATCTTTACCATCATTAATTCTATTAAATTCTCTATACAATTTAATATCAATAATTGCATTAACCATGTCTCTATTATAAAATATTTCTTTATCATTAATATTGCACCAAATCAAATATATTTTATTTATAAAATCATATATTGAATATGAATTTTTCATATAATTACAATTTGCACAACATGATAAGCAATTAGATTTAATGTAACCGATTTCCTTCCTATTATCTATTCTATCAATACCATTTTGATGTTCATTACTATTATATTTATTGCATATATAACATGGTTTTTTTGTTATTTCATTGAAATCTTCTATTGTTATATTAAAATTAATACTATATTTTATTGCTCGTACTTCATAAGTACTATAACTAGATGAATTATAATTTTTAAAAATTTTTGGATAAAATTTATAATCTTCTATTTGTATATTTAATAAAAATGTAGACACAATATGTGATATAATTTTTAAAAATCTATTATAATTAATTATATATTTAATATAATTACACATTGTACAACAAGAAACACAATTATCTAAAATATAACCAATATTATTATATTTTCGATCAACACCATTCCATTCATCTTCTTTAATTCCACAATAATGGCATTTATTAGATATAAATTTTAAAAAATCATCAAATTCAATTTTGAATTCTAAACCTGAAATTTTAGCTTTATATTTATAAAATTTATATCGTTCATTTGGATTTTCTATTTTTGCCTTATTGATTTGTTTAACTTTCTCAGGATTTCGTTCTCTCCACTTTTTCGCTTGATCTGCATTTAACTTATGATATTCATCAATACCCATCTCTTTTATTTTTTTACCTCTTGATTTTCTCCAATAACCAACATTCTGATCATGATGTTCATTTCTATATTGAATCTTTTTTGCTTTTCTAGCAGGATTTCTATCTAATTCACCTTTCCAATCCCTCTTTCTACATGGTCTTGTTTTATCATATGCCTTTTGTTTCTCTCTACAAACCGAACACGATAAAACAGATTGTCCCTTATTACCTATAAATTGATCTTTTGTAAATGTTTGTTTACATACTTTACATTCTTGATTATCACACATTATAGTCAAATATTTGTTTATTGTAACTTGTAGAAAATAATAACTTCAATTTTTTATAAATTAATTTTTATATTCCTCTCTTATTTTTTCCAAATGTTTATCTATTCTAAAAACTATCATATCGTTTGTTACTTTTTTATTGATTTTATTTTTATTACAATATATATCATATAATTTAGATATAACATCATAAATATTATAATCTAATTTTAATCTATTACAAGTTGAACAACAAGCTAAACAATTTTTAGTATTATAACCTATATTATTATCAATTCTATCTATACCACATGATTTATTATTTGGTGAATTATTATTACACATATAACATTTATTATTTAATATTTTATTAAATTCATCTTCTGTAAGTTTAAATTCATAATCTCTTTTATCTGCACCTGAATTATATTTTTTATATGTTATATTTTGTCCAAATTTAAAACATTCTTTATGATATTTTTCAGATTCTATTAATGAATAAACAGATAATATATGTTCTATTATTTTCATAAAATTATCAAGTGTTATATCAGATTTAAACATATTACACATTGTACAACATGTAACTAAATTATCTTTAATATATCCCTTCGTATTATCAATTCTATCTATTCCATTATATGGATTCGGATCTATATTACAATAATCACATTTTTTACTAATATATTCTTTAAATTCATCATATGTTATTAAAAAATCTAAATGCAATTTATTTTTTGCTCTTTTTTTATAATCATCATATTTGCGTTTAGGATTTTTATGTCTATCTGTCCTTTTATCATCTGCAGTTTTTGCTATTTCTCTACAATGTGGACAAGTTGTTAATTTTTTTCCATCTTTATCTATAAAATCAGTTATTTTATATATTAATTCACATTTTGCTTTTCCACATTTTTGCATTCCTTCGGAAATATTATCAGTTTTATGATTTAATTTATTTATGTTTCTTTCTTTTTCTTTTTTACAATCAATATCTCTACACTTCTCACATTTAGAATATTTATCATTTTTATCCAATACACTTTCACATTTATATCTTTTTCCATAATTTATACATACTTTTTTAGTTCCATCTTTTTCTATTTCTAATGTTTTATAATATGATTGGTGTTTTCCACAATAATCATTTTTATCGGACTTTTTAAAATTACATTGTTTTTTATCTTTTTCATTGTAATATTTACATAATATAACTTTTTTTCTTTTTTCCTTCCTATTTTCAATCCCTCTTTTTCTGTCTTTCTCACATGTTTCAAATCCTGGTATATAAAAATGATGCAAACATGTTTTACATTGTGTTAAACATTTCATCATATCTTCTGTATATTCATTCATATATTGATGAAATGTACAAAATCTACTATCTTGTAAATTATAATTTCTACATTGTTTATTATTCCTATCTGGTGCTATACAATGTGCTGATTTAGCTTCTTTATTCATATATACTATAAATCAATCTATATTGTACATTACATATATTATTATTTTCAATTTTCCAAAAATTTGATTTTATATTTATTTATTCAATATAAATAATACAATACATATATAAACAAAATGGTAGAAATAAAAGATGTTATGCTAATAGAAGAATTTATATCAGAAAATCACACAAAATATAATTTTAATAATCAAGGAAACAATATTTACAATTTTATGATAAAAATAGAATTACCTAAATTAGAAAATAATAATTATTATACACATTTAGCACCCTTAAAATTAGTTAAAAATATAAAAATTAATATACCAAATGAAAAAACATATGAAATTACTAATAGTGAATTACTATTATATTTACATAAAAATTTTCCCTTTAATTTTGGTAAATATCTATATGATTATTCTGTAGAAGAAAGTATTGAAAAGGCAAAAAATAAAGATATAATTCTAATTCCTATAAAATTGACATCATCATATAAATCAGAATTAATAGCTATAAATTATAATGGACCTATATCAATAGATATAGAATGGGGTAATTTAAATACTGTTATACAAAATCATGAAGAAGTTAATATTCCATATATAAAAAATCTTAATTGTTATATGAGAAAAAATAATGAAAATCTTATAAACAAACATAGTAATTTTATAATTATTAAAAAAATAATAGATAAATCGGAAAGTTCCATAAGAATATTTAATGGTAGTAGTAAAATTGAAGGTATTACAATTATTATTACTGATGAAAATGAAAAAGAAAATCATGATTTATTAATTGACACTATAAATTATAATATAAATAATCAACAATTAAATAAATATAAATATAAAGGAGATTATTACCATTATATTACACCATATCAATTTTTTAAGACTTTGCCAAGTTATAATAATATGTATTATATACCATTAAATCATTTAAATATTATTGATAGTACAATTGATATAAAATTAAATTTTATAAATAGTAATAAAAAAATAGTAAACATATTAGGAGAATTTATACAATTAGATCATATGGATATTAAAGAAGTAAAAATAGAATTAGATGATATAAATGTAATAAAAAATATAAAACAAATTGTAGATGAACCTGTTTATTATAATATATATGATATATTTAATATTTATAATGAATATAGTATTAGTGAAGAAATAGCTATATGAATAATTAAACATGTAAAATAAAAATTGAATATTGAATTTTTAATATGATTTATAAAAAATAATTTAATTATTTTAAAATGAATTCAATTTACAAATTAGGATCAACTTTTCCTGAAGCAATAAAAAGTATTGGACCTAAAAAATATAAAATAATTGCAGTAACATCGAAATACGATTTTGTAGAATTAAATATAAATAATTTAATATTTAATGTTTCTAATGATCACGATTCTGATGATGATGATTATTTAGCAATTGCAACAACATCTATAATTGATAAAAAAACAGTCTTATTATCATGTAATACACTTATATCAATTATTCAAATAAATAATATATATTGTAAACAAGAAATATACCTAAAATATAGAAATTCTTTTAAATATGATTTACATTGGGAAAAATTAAACAAAAATGATTTTATGGAATATCCATTTGGCGATATAGTAAAATTGATAGAAAAATATAATAAAAATTATAAAATGTATTTAAATAAGATCGACGAACCTATTATTAGTATAATAAAAATAAAAAATAATATTATTGTATTAGAAAAAGAATTAAAATTTATATCTACAAAATTAAAAAATAAAAGTGAAACATTTAAAAAAATAAAACCAGATAATCCGATATTAAAAGAAAAATGTGCAATATGTTTAAGTCATTTCTATGAAATCCCTAATATTTCCGATAATATAATAAGTTTGTCATGTGGACATCTATTTTGTAGTGATTGTTTAGATAATTTAAAAAAAAAGAATGTCCAATGTGTAAAATGAAATTTTATAGATATTCAAAAAGTATCTTTATTAAAAATATGTTAGAAAAATCGACATATGTTATAGGAAAACAAAAATTAAATTTAATTCAACAAATAATAAAAAATATAAGTGTAAATATAGAGGAAAATAAAAATATTATTGACAATTTTAAATTAAATAAAGATTTATTAATAGAAAAAAGAGATAAATTAAAATTAGAATTAGAAATTATATTAGAAAATATTACTGAACTAGATAAAAGTTAATTTATAAAAATTGAATAATATTCATACAATATAATGTTATAAATATTATAATATAAATTAATAGATATGAATACAATTGATAAAATAATATTAGAATTTCCAGCTGAAATGGCAAAAATTGGAAGTCACAAATACAAAATTATTGCAATGACTTCTTTATATCATTTTATATTATTCGAAATTGATTATATAAATGGTTTTTATATGAGCGGTTTTAATATTTATAATATTATAAATGATCAAATTGTAGGGTTATCTTCAAGTAATAAAATTGTAATGATAATACAAATAAATAATTTGTATTTTAAAAATTATTTATTTTTAAAAAAAGGTGCTGCCTATGAATATTCTTTATTACCATTTGATTTAGACAAATCAGATGTGATTAAAAATAAATTTAATGATACTTTATATATTATAAAAAAATACAACAAAGATTATAAATTTTATATTTGTAAAAATGATATACCATTAATTAATAATTTTAATGATATAATAGAAAGAAAAAAGACATTAGAATGTAATTTAGAAGAAAAAAAGAATGAACTTTATGAGAAAGAAGAAATATTAAAATATTTAAAACCGGATCATCCAATATTAGAAGAAAAATGTGCAATATGTTTAGATAAATTTTCAGAATGTCCCGATGACATAGTAACATTATCATGTGGACACTTATTTTGTGGAAATTGTCTTAATAGTTTAAAGAAAAAAGAATGTCCAGTATGTAAAATGGGTTTTATTGGTTATTCACAAAATATGTTTATTAAAAGTATGTTGGAAAAATCACCTTATTCTGTTGCTAAAATAGAATATAATATAGTAAATGGTGAAATACTTATTATAGAAGAAGAATTGGATAAAATTAATAAAAAATATAATAGTTTATTAAGTAAAAAAGAAGATATAATTAAAAGAAAATACGATATTGAATTGGAATTAAAAATTATAGATAATTTTTTATTAGAAAAATTAGATTTATTTATTAATCAATAAGTGAAAAATTTCCATATCCGCTTTCTTCACAATCAAAAGATGAAATATGTATAATTTGTCCTTCTTTTATAATACATGAACATATTTTTTCATTACTATCATCATCTAAATATTTAAACATTGAATAATCTGTTTGATAATATGCAGCTGGAACAGGTATTGCATGTTCAATGCCAATTTCAATAGTTTTTGTAATTAGAAAAGCTTCATAATTATTATGATTATTTGGTGTTCTATATAATATTGAAGATGATGGTATAATAGAATTCAATAATTTTGGATGAATAGGAAAACCTTTAGAATGTAACATCTTTATTTTTTCTAGAGTTGGTTTATAAATTTCTTGCATTCTAATTGTTATATTATAATATGTTTCATAATCTGTATCAATAATTCTTATGATTTTATCTTCATTTACAACACATTCACAAATTTTATCATTTCCATCATTATCCTTATATTTAAACATTACATATTCTGTATCTATATTATCATTTTTGACAAATAATTTATTTTTCCACCCAATATCATTTTTCTTTGCTTGTTCAAATGCTAAATTTAATGATATAATATCTGGATGTTTTTTTCTATCTATTAATGATATTATAGTTGTAGAATGTTGATCTAATAATTTATCAGAAATAGGATATCCTTCAGAAAATAACTTCTTACAAAAAGATACAATATGATTATCATAAGATGCCATTTTATAGTGATTTATAGAAAAACATATGTGATTTTTTAATGATTATTATTTCAATTTTTATTTTATAAAAAATTGAAATATCAATGTATTTTAATTATTAATCAAATTTTGTTAAATAAATGACAAATATAAATATTAAATTACTTAAACAATATAAAAAAGCTAATTATAAAAATTACAATGATATAATAATTGCATTAGTCAATCATCCAGATATTGAAATGTATTATAATATATCATTAATTGCAAATATTGATTATGATGCTGAATTATGGCTATATTTATGTTTATCTTGTATTTCGAAATGTTCAAAATTTCGTTTTCCTCCATATTATAAAATTGAAACAAAAGAACATATATTTAAAGCATGGAATATGTTTACAGGATTTTATAATCCTGAACAATCCATGTGGCGAACAATGATATTGGATAAATTTAATGATATTTTAAAAATAGAAGGATTAAGATATTGTTCTTGTAGTGGTTGTACTTCTAGTATTCCATCAAATATTTTACAAAAATTAATAATTATTGCAAAAGAAAATCCAAAAGAACTAAAAAATGCTACAAAAAAAGCAGGATATGATTTAGATTTATGGATATCATCATCCGATTTGACATATAATAAATATGATGATAAGATAATTAAATATATTGATGAAATTGAAATTGAAAATACAAAACTTAAATATAAATTAGGAATTTATAAACCTATTCATTACAAATCATATGATAAAAAAAGGTCTAAATCTGTTGATTATTCAGGAGATAATAATGTAATGAATAGTTTATTTGAAAACATAGATATTAACTAAATAGATTTATAAATTAATTTTAGACATTTTACTATTAATATTTGAATTATTAACTAATATTATAACCATAATACCAAAATCAGTAGAAACATCACCTAATAAATATTTAGTTGTTTTTAATTGACCTCTTGCTAATTTTATAGCTCTTCTATAATCATGAGTAGTAGCAGATATTTCATTTATACATTTTATTTCAATAGGAATTATTTTTTTATTATTAGTATGAATTTCAGTAACAAGCAACAATAAATCAGGAGCACATCCTATTGATTTTTTTAAATCTTTATTTTCTACAATAAAACCTACACTAATTTTATGATATTCTAAATTATATATTGTAGAATCTATCATTGGTGTAAAATCAACAGTATTTATAACTGAAAGTTCAATAATTGCACCTCTTATTAAATTATAATATCTTTCTACATCATCAGAATAATCTTTCAATCCTTTAATACCACTTGATTTTCCGCAAGTATAATATTCTAATAATTCTAACCATTCTGATGATCGCTGATCTACAGAAATTATATTATTTTTAATTTTATCTGGTATCAAATCAATATTATTACATTTTATTTGAAATATATTATTTATATTACAATCTGGATATAATTCCCTAAATTCAAATTTAAATTTTTCAGTAGGACTAATTGGAGATTTAAAAAATTCAGAAATTAAAGAATCTGAAATATCTATTGAATTAATAGATGTATCAAGATTAAAATTAATCCATGAAAATTCTTCTAATGTTTCTTTATAAATTCTTTCATATTCAGATATAAGTATTGAAAAAAAATCAGCATCAAATTTCCCCATAGTTCCTCTCATTAAATACCATAAAGCTGAATTATATGATCCTATAAATATTTTATTTATTTCTTCAGCCAATCCAATTTTTGTATAAGATAAAATATTTTTATCTAAAAGAGATAATTGTATTAATTTCATTACTAAAGATTTCATATAATTGTGTTCTATTTCAGATAATACAGATTTAATTTTAATAATTTTTAACATTTCAATAGAAAATATAATTCTAGATGATTCGTCAATATATGATTTTCTTCTTGCAATTCTATAAATACCATAATTTTCTTTCCCTATAAAATATTCAAGATAATCTAATAAAAATTTTGCAATTGATCTAAGCTTTTCAGTAATATCTATTTCAATTGTAGATGAAACAATAATAGGTGAATCCTGTTTATGATAACAATATGTATTAAATATAATATTTTGAGTTTCTTTACTTCCTTTTAAAACAGTACTAATATTGTCTCTTTCATCTAAATATACTAAATTTATATCTATTTCTCTAGTAATATCATAATCTAATTTTTTAAGTCGTAATTTAAGACTATCAATATCTATTTTACAAAATCCTTTCGAATAACTTTCAATATCTTGTTGGTTAGATACAAATATTGCTACATCAATATCTCTACTATTAGGACATCCAAATATATTTATAACATTAATAGGAATTATTTTTTTTTCTCTTATTTCTATTTCTGTGATATTTAAATATTTCAATATTTTTTTTACATTTGACTTTTTACCTTCTAATAATATATTTTTTATATAATTATATATATTTTCAGGTGTCGATCTTTTTGAAAATATATTTTTTGTTAAAAATAAAATATTTAAATCTATCTCCTTATTTTCTATTTTTAACAATAATATATTTGATAACTCCATTATAAGTTAATATTTAATGTATTATCTATTATAAAAATATATTATTTATTAATTTTCAATTTTTTTATTTAGATATAATAATATATAGAATGAATAATCAAATAAATAATCAACTAAATACGCAAAATCAATTACAATATGAAAAATTGGGCACCAGTATGGGATTATGTTTGGCAGGTTCTATAAGTAATGCACAAAAGGAATATTTTTTAACAATGATGAATGGAAAAAGTCCAAAAACAATAAATAATACACTTGATCATTTATTAGATTCAACAACAAGTCAACATTTACATTCAGTTATTGATACAATAACATCAATTGATATGAATACATTATCAGAATGTGTTATAAAAAAAGATGCAGCAATGAAAAAACAAATATGCCAATCACAAACAATGACAACTGCATTATTAAATCAAGTTGATCTTGATAAATTAGAATCAGTATTAAATAAGTATGATGATTCTATAAATAAATTAGTAAACTGGTTAATAAATAATAATATTAAATTATATACATATTGTGGAGGTGATCAAAAAAAAATAACTCAATTAACTAAAATTTTAGGAAGAATATCAGGATATTTAAATCAACAAAATACACAATTGTCAAATACTGTTATTACTCCATCTAATAATATATCAGTACAACAACCATTTTATGGCTCAGCAAATAATTTAATAAATATAATTGCATTAATTATTATTATATGTTTAATAATTGCACTTTATATATTACAAAAAAATAATGTTTCAATTAAAAAATAAAATAAGTTGTTAAAATAGCTAATATACATATAACTCCAATACAAAAATAATTATTATTATCTTTTTCATATTCTTTATTATTATATATTTTATGTAATTCATTTAATATACTAATCAATGATGGTTTTTCTATTTTACTATTGTTAAGTAAAGACTTATTTTCTATTATAAGTCTATTATCTTTAATTTCTTGTATAACAGAATCCATTTTATACATATATTTTTTGTAAATCATTTCGTTTAAAACAGAATCCATTTTATGTTTATTAATTACTTCCATCATTTCATTTAAAACAGAATCCATTTTATGTTTATTAATTACTTCCATCATTTCATTTAAAACAGAATCCATTTTATGTTTATTAGATACTTCCATCATTTCGTTTAAAACAGAATCCATTTTATGTTTATTAGATACTTCCATCATTTCATTTAAAACAGAATTCATTTTATGTTTATTAACTACTTTCACCATTTCGTTTAAAACAGAATTCATTTTATGTTTCATAGATTCTTGAATTATTTCATTTAATATATTTTCTATTTTATTATTTTTTGCTGGTTTTATTTCCTGATTACCTGATGCTAAAGAAAGAACTCTTCCAGCATTTGAAATAGCTTTATAATACATACTCATTTCTTGCTGCATTTTTTAATATAAATCAATATGTTTTATAAGCAGCTATTATATTATTCAAATTTTTATTCATTATTAGATAATGTATATTTCATTAAAAAAGCATCACGATAAGGATTATAATAATATTCATTTATAACTTTTACTATTTTAAAACCAAATCTTTGATACCATTTACTTTGCATAGTATCAACTTCAACATGTAAATATATATCTTTATTTGGATTATTTTCTGCAAATAATTGTATTGTTCTAGATAACAATTCTGTACCTATTTTTAATTTTCTAAAAGGTTCAAGTACTCCTATCAAAGATATTGTTGAAATATAATTATCATTATCAAAATCACCATCATGTGTAAATATTTTATACATACAAAAACCAATTATTTCATTATCTAACATTGCGACAATAGCATCATCTAACATATATTCTAAATCATGTTCTTGCATTTCACCATTAAAATGATTTTTAAATATAATAGTACCTATTGATAAAATTTTTTTCTTATGTTCTTTATCATTATATTTTTCATATTTAATACTATTATTTATATCCATTAATATTAATTATATTTATAATTAATATTATTATTTTCAATAAAAAAATCAATTTTATTTCTTAGAAACATTATAATAAATAGCAATCATAATAATAACTATAATCATTAATAATCCAATACAAAAATAATAAGGGGTATTACTTGATGTAAGTTTTAATAAAGTATCAAGTCTAGAATTAACAGTGTCTAAATTTGTTTGTGTACGATCCATATTATTTTCCAAATCCCCTATTTTTTTGTCATGTTCATTTAAAGTAGCATGTGCAGTATCTGCAATAATTTTTAAGTCAGTAAGATGTGCAGACATAATTTCTAAACTTGTATCTACATCTCTATCAAATTCTTGTTTCTTTTGTAGACTAAGTTTAGACATTCTAATATATTAATTATGTTATTAAATTTAATGATATTATCAATTAAATAGATTATCAATTTTTTATTAATCTACTAAATGATTTAGATTTATTATTTAATTCATCATGTTCCTCTACATATTTCATTATACTTGTAGGCATTATATCATTTTTTACAATTGTAGAATAATTTTTATATAATAATTCATTTATGAAATTATATGCATCCCTAATTTGTTTACAATTTTTAGCACCAGTAATTATAATAGAACCTTTTTCGAAAATAAATATAGCAATTTTTTTATCAGAATGATCATATTTTACATTGACACATGCATGAACATTAGGATCAAAACTACATTCATATTTTTTATCTAATAATAAATTATATAATTGATTTCTATCAATTTTAAATTTAATTTTAAAACCACTATTTATCATTGCTATTTTTATATTTTTAATATACATCAGACTTGCTAATTCTGGAACTTTAATAAAAGGTTTTTCTACTATTTTATTGTTTTTAGTAATTGCTTTTACTTTTTTAAATTCTTTAAAAATTTTTTCTAATGCATTTAAACCATCTTCTATTGTTTTACATCCTGTCATTTGTATAGCACCATTTGAAAAAATTTTAACATTTACAGGTTTTTTCTTTGATAGTATTTTTACTCTAATTGTTACCTGATTATAAAATACCTTTTTTTGTTTTTTCTTTTTTTTAGGATGTTTTTTAATAGGATCTATCGATCTATTTGTTAATGCATCTAAATTTCTACCATGGCTCACACTTATAATATTATCACTGGATAAATCCATATATAGTGCTATATTTTTTACATCTATCATATCTTTTTGATCTGTATCAAGATTATAAATTATAGTGATTGTAGATAATGATACATCTTGTGGTAAATATTTCAAATATAATTCTTTTAATACATTATCTTTTAAAATTTGTTTTACATTTTCTGGGGTTTTTTTAATATTATCTGAAATAGCATTTTTCAACATGTATATCACATATTTATATGTATTCTATAATTAGAATATTAAAAATCAATTTTTTAAAATTAATATATATAATATAATGGATTTAGAAGAAATAGGCAATAATATATCGATAATAGAAAATGCATTATCATCAAATATGACAACAATTAAAAAAAAAGATAATATTAAAAAAATATCATCAAATTTAAATAATATTAGAAATATAAAGGAATGTAAAAATACATTAAAAAAATATTTTAAAAAAACTGAAAATGGTAAAATAGAAAGAGAAAAAATAATAGAAGATATCTCAGAATCACATAATTATGAAATAAATAGTATAAATATAGAAAATATTATAAATGAAATTAATACCGATAAAAATGAGACTAAATAATTTTATAAAATAATAAAATAGTATGCGTTAATAATATTAAAATTTCGTTTAATACTAATAATATAGATGGTCGAAAAAAATATATTATCGTGGGATGTTGGAATTAAAAATTTAGCATATTGTATTTTACATAAAAATTCAATAGATGAATTTACTATAAAAAAATGGGGAGTTATAAATTTAGTTGATGATAGATCTTTATGTTGTTATCAATTAAAAAATAAGAAATTATGTGGTAAAATAGCTAAATATAATAGTAAATCAGATGAAAATGATAATATTAATACATGTAAATCTCATAAAGATAATTATATACCTAATATTATAAATAATTTAGATTTGCAATGTGAAAAATGTAATAGTAAAAGTATAAAAAGTGATGAATTTGGAAAAATTGGTTGGTGTGAAAAACATTTAGATAAATTATCCAAATCATTTTTACATAAATACAAACCTAAAAAACTTACAGGACAAGATTGCAAAGATCAACTTCCTCAAGATTTAGCAACAAAAATGTATACAGTATTGGATGGAATACCTGAATTATTAAATGTTGAAGAAGTATTAATAGAAAATCAACCATCTTTGATGAATCCTATGATGAAAACAGTATCATCAATACTATTTTCATATTTCATAATGAGAGGTATAGTTGATAATTTAAAAAATAAATCATTAATAAAAATAGTTAGATTTGTCTCTCCAAGTAATAAATTAAAAGTAAATAAAAAGAATACTGAAAGCAAATTATCTAAAGCTGAATCAAAAAAGGGAGAATATAAAATAACAAAGGGTTTAGGTGAAACTTATTGTAAAGCATTAATATCTAAAGATGATTTAAAAGTATTAGAAACATATAAAAAGAAAGATGATATGTGTGATGCATTTCTTCAAGGATTTCAATATTTATTTTCTCCAGTTCCAGATAAATTATTTAAATTAATTGATAATATTCCTGAACCAAAAAAGAAAGAAAAAAAACAAAAAAAAATTAAAGTTGATAAATAATTTATTTGTTTATTTGCTTACCATGTTCTATTTTATCCTTTGATATAACAGAAATTTTAGATATTTTTGGAATATCATTGTCATTATTATCAGTATCTTTATAATATTGTTTTATAAATATTTTTTCTTTAGATGTTTCTTCAATCATTGGTATTAATGGTATTAATGGAGGAATTATATATTTATATTCTTTTAAACAAATAGTATTTGTATTCCTAAATTCCTCTATAGATAATTTACCCCCAAATTTTGTTAATAATTCCCATTTAGGTGCAGTTGGAACAAATTTATCGTTATTAAATATTGTATTATATAATTTTTTTAATAAAGAATTTCTTATTTGTGTTCTTGCATCATCTAGATCATTATCATTATATGCTTTTGCACATGAAAAACTACAAAAACATCCACATACATAATATGCACCAAGTGTATATTTGTCAGGTAAAAATACAGGTAGAGTATCAAAATTATATGAACACCACCAACAAGCAATATTTGTTTTATCAACTATCACTGTTTTTCCATCTTTAATTGATATTAATTTTAAATCATTTATTGTTTTTTTAATATCTTTTGTTGCTGTAATTATATTTTCATATTCTCCTATATTTTTTAAATCTTTTATATTATTTTTTAATTGATTAATAATTAATTCCTGTTTTTTATATTGTTTTGTTATCTCTTCTATTGTAATTTTTTCACATGATTTTTCTGAAGATATTTCAAATGATGTCATATGATTACTTTTATATTTACTTTGATTATCACTTTCTTTCATTGTAAAACAATTTGTTTCTTCTAATGAATTTGTATCACTATGAATTGGTAAATCTAATATTATTTCTTCATTTGATAATTCATTTTCAGATTCACTTTCAAATATTTTTACTTGTTGTTTTGTTTGTATTGTTTTATTTTTAGGTCTACCTCTTCGTTTTTTATTAATATCATTATTTTCTATTATTTCCTTATTTGATTCTTTTTCACTAGAATCTTTATGTAAATTGATTTTTGTCATTTAATATTGTTATAATATATATCTAGTCTTTAAGATCTATACATTGTTTTATCAATTTTTTAGAAAATTTTTATCAAATTTTATTCAATATCTAATATATATGGATATATTAGATATTGAAACATCATTAAAAGAATATATAAATTTATGTAAACAATATGATAATTTAAAAATGAAAGATTTATTATATAAAATATCAACAAAAAATAATACTTTGAATTATAATAATTCTACAATACAACTTTTGCAAAATTTAATACCACATTTTACAGTTAGTGGATTACTAAATATACAAAAACAATATTATTTATTTAAAACAGGGGGAAAAAATAAATCTAAATCACCCAAGGCAAAATCACTTAAAGCAACATCACCTAAATCAACATCACCTAAATCAACATCATCTAAATCACCTAAATTAACATCACCTAAATCACCCAAGGCAAAATCACCTAAATTAACATCATCTAAATCACCCAAGGCAAAATCACCTAAAGTAAAATCACCTAAAGTAAAATCACCTAAAGTAAAATCACCTAAATCAACATCACCTAAAGTAAAATCACCTAAAGTAAAATCACCTAAAGTAAAATCACCTAAATCAACATCACCTAAATCTGTATCATCTAAAAAATCTAAATCACCTAAAGATAATCAACAAGAACATCAACAAAAACAACAATCAGATAATTATAAAGATATTAAAAATCATGCAAAAAAACATGCAACAATTATATCAAAACAATTAATATCACATTTTGCTGATAATATTTCATCAGCAATAACAAATAAACAATCACAAAATAATACAAAACTAATACAAGAAATTGTTAAAGTATTAGAACCAAATTTAGAAGAACCAATACCAAATTTAGAAGATTTAATTAAAAAAGCTGTTATAAATGCAACATCATAAAATGTCTTTATTTATTTTACTGTTTAATTTATTTATTTCCTTTTAAAAACATTTTTTTATTTGATATTTTAATAGATGATTCTGAGGAATTTTCTAATATTTTATTTATGTCTTTATTGAAAGTTATTTTTGATTTTGATGATTTTGTTGATTGCGAAGAATTAGATGATGTTGTTTCTGATTTTATACTATCATCATTGCTACTAATTTTATTTAGTATTTTTTCTAATTTCTTTTTTTGTTGTTTTAATTGTTCAGCTTCTAAATTAGCAAATGCATTTAATTGTTGATTATTATAATTATTCATTGGTTGAATATTTGGTATTAAATATTGTTGGGGAATTTGTGTAAAAATATTAGGGACTGTATTTGTAACTCTTGATACCCTATTAGAAGATGAGCTTATTGAATTATTTTCTTTTTTTACTGATTCTCTCGCAGTATCAGCACTTAATAATAAATCTTGTTTAAATTTTTTTAAATCGTCATTTTCAGCATCTAATATATCTTTCATTCGTTCATGTTCTAATTTTTGTTCTCTTAGCATTTGTAAATCTTTTATTCTTTGTGTAGCCTCATCATGTTCTTTAAGCATTTTATCATTTAGAGGATTTTTTGATTTAATTGTATCATCATGTGCTTGTTTTCTTAGATTATTTATCAATTCTGAATCATCATCTAATTTATCAGCTTTACTCTCTATTGATTTTATATAGCCACGTTGCATAACAACTTTACCAGCACTACCTAAAAGTAATAAACCTAATTTTAATAGAGGATCCATTTTTTTACCTGGTTGATTATAATCTTCATATATTTCCCCCAACACATCATAATATGTATTAAGATTATCATTAACATTATCATGCCAACCTTTTAATTTTACATCAAATGGATTATAGTTATCATTTAAAACTTCTAAACCTTGAACACCCCAAACCATACCACCACTCACCCAATCAATCCAATTTTTTTTAGCTTTAATACCAGTATGTAAATTATATTCGATTTCCATCATTTTTAAATCATCTACCATACTATAATTTTTTGATAAAGTTACTCCATATGATTTTAATTCACCTAATTTTCTTAACATATTTAACTTTTTTAATTCTAAATCTTCAGGTGTTATTGTATCTTTTTTAGGTTTTTCATCTGAATAATTTTTTTTATCTGAATATTTATCATTTTTATCTGAATAAGTATTATTGTGTTTAGGTTTTTCATCAGAATAATGATTATGATCAGAATATTTTTTATGATCAGAATATTTTTTATGATCAGAATATATTTTATGATCAGAATATATTTTTGAATCCTTTTTATCATTATTTCTATAATTATCAAGATCATCATCTAATTTATCACCATGATTATCTTTATCTTTATCATAATGTTCTCGTTGATCAGAAGGTATTAATTTGTCACTATTTGCTAAAAGTTCAACAAGAAAACTAGTATCAGTTGCAAAATTCTTTTTTTTCTCATCACTATATGTTTTTCTATTTTCTGATGAAATATTCATAAGTACTTATATTTTTAATAGGGGTTTTTTTTTATGTATTTTAAACTTATCAAAATATTTAATTAACCATTTTTTATTAAATATTTATTTGATATTACTTTTGCAGATATTCTACTATTATCATCATTTGTAGATAGAACAAAACCTTCTGCAGGAATATGTTTTTTATATTCTATTTCATCTGCAATTTTAAGTAGATCCTGAATATTATCTATATTAAATTTTTCATATCTGAAAATTTCTGGTGCAAGTAATAAATTCATTTTCTTTGCAAAAATAATAACATCATCCCACTTTATATATTTTTGTTTATCTATATCAAATACATTAAATACATGATATTCATTAGTTGATAATTGTAATTTATTTCCATTAATTTTTGGACCAACTAATTCACCTCTTATTGCAATATTATTAAATCCATTATCTCTCATTGTTTTTTCTATATTATGTTTTCTTTCGATATCATAATATTTAGAAGTATTCTGAGTTTCTACTTTTATAGTTAAATTTCTTGTCTGAATAGAAAATTCATTATCTTTCATTGTAAATGTACAAGATGTACCATCTTCTTTTCTAATAAATACTACTTTTCTTTCTTTTAATTTTTGTAATAATGATAAATTATTTTGTATTCTATCTTCATCAGTTTTAGGCATAAAATTAGGAAATAAGTCAAATATATCAGAATTATTTTTATCTTTCTGAATATATATATCATTTTCTTCACTTTTTATATATTTTTTTACATTATAATGTTCGGTAACATCATCTTTTTCTTTAGGATTTATCAATAAAGGAAATGATATTAATATAGAAATTGGCATAAATAATCCCTGACTAATTGCATTTCTAATTTTTCTTGTTTTTAAAGGTTTTCCTTCAAGAAAAGCGAATTCAGGTATATTTTTATCTAGAACAGAATCAATTGTAAAATATATTCCAAAATCTCCTATTTTAAATTCATTTTTTTTAACAACACAATTCCATCCTTCCACTTGAACTAATTCTATTTTATCAGCTCCATCAATCGGCAAAATATCAGAAACTTTATAAATATATGCCATTGGTCTATCTGGAATTATAGTAGTCATTTATTATTTTTTTATTAATATACATTATTTAATAAATTTAAATATTTATTAATTCAATTTTATTTAACATTATAGAAAATTTACTAAGGGAGGAGGATATGCAGGAGTTAATTCTCTTAATACTTGTTTATGAATTGGAGAAAATCTTTTTATATATATTGTTTCATCACCACAACAATAACAACTTAAAAAATACAGTAATGTAATTATAATAAATCCTATTATCCAATATTTTAATAATATTAAATTATCATATTTGTCATATTTAACTCTATTATAAATATCAAAATTATTTAAATTTTTATGATTATCATAATATATTTTATTGTTTAAATTCATAATATAAAATGAATTTAGATTTTAAATTTAAAATATTTTAAATTAATTAGTTATTAATTAATTTCTATATTGATTTATTGTTTCAAAATCTTCTTTTTGTTCTAATTGTGATAAGTAATGTAAAGATAATACAAATACTAAAGCTATTGCTAATGCTACATGTGGCGCATTATCAAATCTATATATTAATAAAAGAGATAAGAATAACACTCTAAATATATCATTTTGAAATAGATTTCTTAGCCAATTTGGTATTGCCATAACTGGTAATGCAACATATGCTGCAACTAAAATTGCTAAGGGTACTAATATATATTCTGTATTTAAATAAATGTCTAAATTGTTACCTAAATCATTTGTATATTTAAAAAGCTGATTTTCTACATATTTAATTTGATCCATATTTATATATATTTGTTATAGTAAATATTTTTTATTATAATAAAATTATTTTCGTGAATTTATATTATTATCATTAATTTCTTTATAATAATATATAGATATGTCATATTGTGACATAGGAAACGCATATAATAACAGTAATATTGAATTAGATAAACTTGCTAGAAAAATACATAATGATAAAAAAAAATTAATTAAAACAGTTTGTAATGATTTCAATATAGAAAGAGATAACTTTCAAGATGGAATAAATAATGTAAAAAATATTGGCAGTAATCAAGGCTTTTCTCTTATTTCTGACATATCATCTGATACTTATAAACAAGATAATTATTTTTATCAAGATAACCATGGAAATGGTATTTATGCACCATATTCAAATAATATAAATAAAAATATAAATTCTGATTTAAGTAGTAATTTTACAATATCAAGTAATAGTAGCGAAAATTATATTGAAAATATTAATGATTCTGAAACATTAGATACTTATTTAATTAATGCAAAAAAAGATGGTAAAAAAAATAAACATAATCAATTTCATAATATAATAAAAAAAATAGTTGAAGAAAATTGTAGTAGTACAGGAAGTACTGAAAATGAATTAGATCATGCTAGAAATTGTAAAAAATGTAGAACTAAAATAATAAATATGATACGAAAAAAAAAGAATTATAATAAAAAAAATAATCATATTGATTTTTTTAATAGTGAAGATGATAATAAATATCAAATTAAATCTTTAAAAAATGATAATAATGATAATGATAATAATAATAATAATGATAATGATAATGATAATGATAATGATAATGATAATGATAATGATAATGATAATGATAATGATAATGATAATGATATATTA
>Ga0114963_10000379_pt1 | contig 29702 bp, 28 predicted proteins | sample C_131016_EF_Meta_FD_87019 | JGI IMG/M metagenome (GOLD analysis project Ga0114963, IMG submission 87019) | Freshwater microbial communities from Lake Croche, Canada to study carbon cycling - C_131016_EF_MetaG | ecosystem: Environmental > Aquatic > Freshwater > Lake | place: Lake Croche, Canada... | reverse complement strand
TTACAAGCTCCATTACGTCAAATTGCTGAAAATGCAGGAATTGATGGTGCAGTTGTAGTGGGTAAATTGCTCGATAGTAAGGATACTAATTTTGGTTATGATGCACAAACTCTTGAATATGTAGACATGATTAAAGCTGGGATTATCGATCCAACTAAAGTTGTGCGTACAGCATTGCAAGATGCAGCATCAGTTGCTGGGTTATTAATCACTACTGAAGCGATAATAACTGACAAACCGGAAGATGATAAACCTGCTGGTGGTGCCCCTGGAATGGGCGGCATGGGCGGCGGTATGGGTGGAATGGGTGGTATGGATTTCTAATCTGCACTTCTAGACATATTCAAAAAAGAGGGGCCTTGTGCTCCTCTTTTTATATTTTATTATTCTTGACGTACATTAAGTACTTATTTACTCTAACTCAAAATTTATTTGAGATTATTATGAAAAAAACGTTTTTATTTTTAGCAGCCGGATTACTTTTTAGTATATCTGCTTTTGCAGATGGCAGTTGTTTTTTAGTAAAGGAAAGTAATAAAGTTTTAGTTAATGAAGGTGAGTGTAAATCACGTCATGCCCCTAACTCTAGTTTCAAAATCGCTCTTAGTTTAATGGCATATAACGAAGGAATTTTTATCGATGAAACCCATCCTGAATTACCATTTAAAAAAGGTTATGAAGATTGGTTAGAAAAATGGAAGCAGCCTCATAATCCTAGTCTATTTATGAAAAATAGTTGTGTATGGGTTTCTCAGTATATAGTAAAAAAACTTGGGATGCCTAAATTCCAAGAATATGTCACAAAATTCGACTATGGCAATCAAGACCTCGCAGGATATAAAGACAAAGATAACGGTTCTAAGCCTTGGATATCAAGTTCTTTGCATATTTCTCCTGAAGAACAGATTGTCTTTTTACAAAAGTTAGTTGATAACAAATTGCCGGTAAGTCTTAAAGCCCAACAAATGACTAAGAATATTACTTTTATCGAAGAATTACCTGGTGGCTGGAAGCTCTATGGCAAAACAGGAACTGGTGATCAGTGGAACAAAGAAAGAACAAAGCAAACAGATCTTCAATTTGGCTGGTTTGTTGGATGGGTTCAAAAAGGCGATCGTGCTATCGTCTTTGCAAATTATGTTGAAGATAAAGACAAGCAAGATACTTATGCAAGTTTTCGTGCGCGAGATGCTGCAATAGCAAGATTGAAGGAAATAGTGAGTCAATAGTTATACAAAGCTATTTACATCTATCTGTTTGCTGTGATACTTCTTCAATTCCGTTGTATGAGCCATAGTAATTACAGTTGAGTTTTTCAGATAATCACCAAGTAAACTAAACACAATTTTCTGCAAATCATCATCTAGTGATGAAGTTGGTTCATCCATAACCACCCATTTAGGCTTATGTATCAGCAATCGAATAATTGCAATGCGTTGTTGTTCACCAGGAGATAAAATCATTCCCCAGTCCTGTTTTATATCAAGCGATTGAGTTAAATGACCAAGTTTCAACAACTCTAATAATTTTATTATTTCTTCATCTTTGATTTTAATTTTGGATGGATAAGTTAGCACATTTCTCAGTGTAGAAATTGGCATATATGGTTTTTGCGGAACGAAAAAAATCTGTTCAGATGGCAATAATATTTGCCCATGCCCATATGGCCATAATTCAGCTAAAGTTCTTACTAAGGTGCTTTTTCCAACCCCACTTTTGCCAGTGATTAAAATTTTATCCTTTAAGTTAATTTCAAAATTTATGTCTTTAATCAAAATTTTTCCTGTGGGGGTTGTAATAGTTAAATCTTCACAAACTAACTTTTTACCATTAGAGATAGTGACCAAAATTTTACTATGTTTACGCTGAATTTTTGCCTGATCTAAATGGTGTTCAAGTTGAATTAATCGTTGTGATGTTGCAAGCCATGCACTGATTATGGTAAATGATTTTACTATCATCGATAGCGAACCTTTTACCTGTTTAAATGCGTCAACTACTTGCATTAATGTACCAAGTGTAAATACACCGATGAAAAACATTGGAGCGGCTACCAGTAACGGAAAGATTGTATCAAGCTGATAAAAAAGATTACGCCATATATCCAGATAAAAAGTACGCATCACTATGGCATAAAAATTAGCTTTGATATCATCAAAGCAGTCTTTTAAGTTATGAATTTCAGGACTTATTTCTTTATGTAGTGCTATTTCTTCACGTTTTTCACGAATTCTTACTAAAGAATAACGAAAATTAGCTTCATATTTTTCTTGGGCATAGTCTAAATGCACCAAAGGTTTCCCTATAAGAATAGTTATATAAGTTCCAACAATAGCATACAGCAATGCAATCCACACCAGATACCCAGAAACATCTATATTTATACCAATAATATTTTCTAGATTAAAGCTGCCTGATAAGTTCCATAAAATTACTAAAAATGAAACCAAGTTTATAGTCTCTTTAAAGAATACCAAAAATAACTCTAGGGAATTAAAAGCAAAACTCTTTAAATCCTCACTAATTCTTTGATCAGGGTTATCAGGATTTTGTGCTAGCTGCATCACCCGATAAAAATTATTATTCTTTAGCCATTTATGTGAAAGATGATTAGTTAACCATTTCCGCCAAGTAAAACTCAAAATATTTTTAAAATAATAATTAATATTAAAAACAGCTACTAAAGCAAAAGTAATTGGAATAAAAACCAGGGCTTGTTTAAAAAACTCATGTTGGTTGCCATTTTGTAAGGCACTATATAATTTATTATTCCATTGATTGATCTCAACAAACCCATAAACAATCAGCAAATTTGAGATCAATACTATCAACAGCATTGCCCAAGCTTTTAGTTTTTGCTCAGATTGCCAAAATGGGATAATTAATTGCCAAATTAATTTGAATTCTGTGAATGAATTTTCAGCCTTCATAGTCAAAGCCCTTAATTTAAAAATTACAGGGTTTGACCAAAATAAAAAACTGTTACTAACTAAGCACCATAAATGTCACTTACGTGTACATCAATCAACACCTAACAAGCAAAGCTCGTTTAAAAATAGTCATCTTCTTTCATCCGGACTATAACCGTCGGCTTTGGCATCTCACCAAATCTGCTGACCTTTTTCTTTGGAAAAAGCGCTCGCGGGCTCTTTTATTTTCAATAAAATACCGCCGGTAAGGAATTACACCTCACCCTGAAGATGATTAGAATATAGTTGCAGATAGTGGGAATGTCAAGAAAAGCACTTAGTTAAACAAATTCTTAATTCCGCTGCGCATCATCGCCTTCTGATCCATGCCGCCAAATCTTTTGAACATATTGGCCATTTCCATATGTTCTTTGTGTAAGCGATTAATATCATAAACTTTCATTCCAGAGCCCTTAGCGATTCTAATTTTTCTTGAAGCATTTAGGATTTTTGGATTCCGTCTTTCAGCTTTAGTCATTGAAGAAATAATCGCTAATTGTCTTGCGATCATTTTGTCATCAATTTTTGCATCAGCTATTTTATCTTTCAAACCACCGAGGCCAGGGATCATGCCGATGAGACTACCTATGCCACCCATTTTATTCATATTTCTTAGTTGATCAGCTAAATGATTCAAATCAAACTGTCCTTTCTTAATCTGCTCCATCATTTTTTCAGAAGCTTTCTGATCCATGACTTCCGAAGCTTTTTCCACTAATGAAACTATATCACCCATTCCTAAAATTCGGGATGCAATTCTATCTGGATGGAATTCTTCTAATTCAGATAATTTTTCACCAGTGCCTAAAAGTTTTATCGGACAGTTTGTTATAAAGCTCATGCTCAAAGCTGCACCGCCTCTGGAATCACCATCGATTCTGGTTAAAATAATTCCGGTAATACCAACTTTTTCATTAAAACTTTTAGCAACATTAACCGCATCTTGCCCGGTTAAACTATCAGCAACTAGCAATGTTTCGATAGGTTTAGCAAGAGCTTTGACTTTAATCAGCTCATCCATCAATTCATCATCTATGTGCAACCTACCAGCAGTATCTAGAATCAATAAATCATATGATTGTAACTTTGCTTCTTTAAGCGCTCTTTTAGTTGTTTCAACTGGAGACTCATTCTCAATGATTTCTAAAGAACTAACATTTGCTGTTTTTGCTAACACCGCTAACTGCTCTTTTGCAGCGGGTCTATAAACGTCTAATGATGCCAATAATATCTTTTTACTAGTCTTATATTTATTTGCAATTTTGGCACAAATAGTAGTTTTACCAGCACCTTGTAAACCAACCATCATGATGACTGCAGGTGGTGTTGTGGAAAGATTTAGCTTGCTATTTTCATGAGTTAATAACTCTACTAAACAGTCATTAACGATCTTAACAACCATTTGTCCTGGAGAGATGCTTTTTATTATCTCTTGGCCTAAAGCCTTATCTTTTATTTTCTTGGTAAATTCTTTGGCAACTGCTAAAGAAACATCGGCTTCTAAAAGTGCTACTCTGATTTCGCGTAAGGCTAAGTCAATATCCTCTTCTTTTAAAAAGCCTTTACCAGTTAATTTGCTAAAGATTTTGTTTAAATTATCACTTAATCCGTCAAACATAATCACAATATAAATAAGATAAAAAAACTATTTGACCAGATTAAACAATATCCCTTGAAAAAGCCACTATTTTATGGCAAAAGTTTTATGTAATTAAAACAATTTTAGGATGTATTATGAAAAGAGCATGTGTTTTTCCAGGCCAAGGTTCCCAAGTAGTTGGTATGTGCAAGGATGTAGTGGAGAATTTCTCGGTAGCTAAGATGGTTATGCAGGAGGTAGATGATGCTTTAGGCCAGAGTTTATCAAGTATTATTTTATCAGGACCAGCAGAAGAACTTATTTTAACGGAAAATGCTCAACCCGCATTAATGGCTTGTTCAATTGCAATATTAAAAGTGATAGAAGAACAATCTAGAAAAAAATTACCAGAATTTTGTGATTATGTTGCTGGTCACTCTCTAGGAGAGTTTACGGCTCTTACTGCTGCTGGCGTTTTTTCATTATATGATTGCGCAAAGTTATTAAAAATTAGAGGCAAGGCTATGCAAGAAGCTGTGCCTTACGGGCAGGGTGCAATGGTTGCTATACTTGGCACGAGCATGTATTCTGCTGAGGAAATTTCAGAAAAAGCTGGAAAGGTGGGATTATGTCAAATTGCTAATGATAATTCAACTGGACAGCAAGTTCTAAGTGGAACAAGTGAAGGAGTAGAGGAGGCGGTTAAGTTATCAATAATACGAGGTTATAGAACAATAAAGTTAAATGTAAGTGCACCATTTCATTGTCAGTTAATGCAAAAGGCACAAGATGCTTTAGAATTGGCTCTTGAAACAGTACAGGTTAATAATCCAAGCGTTCCATTGATTGCTAATTTTACTGCAAAACCTACAAGCGATAAAGATACTATTAAAGAATTGTTGATTAAACAAGTGACAGGAATGGTGAGGTGGAGAGAGACTATTCTAGAGTTAGATTCTTTAGGGGTTAATAATGTGGTAGAAATTGGTGCTGGCAGAGTCCTGTCAGGTTTATTCAAAAAAACTGCGCCAAATATTTTAGGGATATCAATACAAAATTGTCAAGATATAGAGGCTTTTGTACAAAATTTATAATTCTGTGAATATTTTGCTACAAAATTAATAAGTTGTACTTTATAATTACAGAAAATAATAATTCTTATTAACTTTATTTATATATCTAGGTGTTTTTATGACAATCAATTTGCAAGCAGCTGAAAACATAGTTCTTAAACCAGTCATAACAGTTGTAGGGGTTGGCGGCGCTGGTGGGAATGCTGTAAATAATATGATAAATGCTAAATTGCAAGGTGCAGAGTTTGTTGTCACAAACACAGATGCTCAGGCTTTAGAATATTCATTAGCTCCTAGAAAAATCCAACTTGGGAAAAAAGAAACACGTGGTCTTGGTGCTGGAGCTGCTCCTGAAGTTGGTGCTTCTTCTGCTAATGAATCTTTGGAAGATATTATGCAGCACTTGGGACAAAGTAATATAGTGTTTATTACTGCTGGTATGGGTGGTGGCACCGGTACTGGAGCTGCGCCAATTATTGCTAAAGCAGCAAAAGCTTCTGGTATATTAACCGTTGGTGTTGTTACAAAGCCATTTCTTTTTGAAGGCTCAAACCGTATGCGTATAGCAGAAAAAGGTATTGAGGAATTAGCAAAACATGTTGACACCTTAATCATTATTCCAAACCAAAATTTATTTAGAATTGCGAATGAGAATACTACCTTTGCGGATGCATTTAAGATGGCGGATGATGTTTTGCATGCTGGTGTCAGAGGGATTACAGATTTAATGATTATGCCTGGTTTGATTAATTTGGATTTTGCAGATATTAAAACTACTATGAGCCAAATGGGTAAAGCTATGATGGGAACTGGTGAAGCTGAAGGATCTGGTAGAGCTGTAAAAGCTGCAGAAGCTGCTATCGCTAATCCATTACTTGCGCATTCATCAATGAAAGGTGCTAAAGGTGTATTGATTAACATCACTGGTGGTCATGATATGACATTATTTGAAGTTGATGAAGCTGCTAACAGAATTAGAGAAGAAATAGAAAACGAAGATGCAAATATCATTTTTGGTTCTACTTTCAACACTGCTCTTGATGGTAAAATTAGAGTTTCTGTTGTTGCAACTGGTATTGATTCAGATAAGATTAATAATCAAGTTTCACAAAACAACCAAGCAATAGAAGAAGTGCTAGATGAATTAATAGAGCTAGACGAAACGTTAGAGAATCTTGCAAATGATCAAGAAGAAGATTCTGATATGTCTGAAGAATTAAATATTTATATCGGTCAGTCAGAAGATCAAGCTGCTAAGCAGCCTGAAAAAAAGAGCTTCTTTGGCTTATCAGGTTTATTTGGTAAATTGATGAATCAATCAGGTTCTGATGATCAAATAAGCCCAGTGGCAAAGACGGATCAAAAAGATCGTGTACCAGGGTTTGCAGATTCTTATGAGGTTGATGATTTAGACGATATTCCTGCTTTCATCAGAAAACAAAATGATAAATGAAAACGTTACAATATTATAATATACATTTTTTAATTTCGACGTTCTTTGGGCTAGGTAAGACGCCAAAAATTCCAGGGACTATTGGTTCAATTGCTGCATTTCCTGTGGCCTACTATATTTTCAGTTTAGCGATTGCTGCGCATCATACATTATTCTTAGAGAGTGAAGTTATATTTTTTTGCATAATATTTTCACTGATTTCAACATTGATAATTTTTGTAATTGGCACTTATAGCGCTGATCGATATTCTAAATTAACAGAAATAAATGATCCGAAAGAAGTAGTGATAGATGAGGTTGTAGGGCAGATGCTTACAATTTTTTTAACAATTCCTTTTTCCTTTATGTTTCTGAGTAATTCTGTTCCTATAGATCTTCTTGTAATTATTAGTTTGTTAGTGAGTTTTATTTTATTTAGAATTTTTGATATTTTAAAACCATGGCCTATAAATTGGATTGATAAAAAAATCAAAGGCGGGTTTGGTATTATGCTAGATGATGTGATGGCAGCGATATTTGCTATTGTTGTGTATGATGCCGTTTTAATATATATAATAGACTATTTTACAACAAAATGATTCAGGTTAAGCATCTTGATCTTATTAAAAAAATCTTTGATTGTTGTGCTAAATATAGTTTGAAGATCTGTATTGCTGAGTCTTGTACCGGAGGTCTACTAGCTGCTTACTTTACATATCTATCCGGCTCATCTGAATTTTTTGATAAAGCTATTGTTAGTTATTCAAATAATGCCAAAGTTGATTTGCTGAATATACCAAAAGAAGTCTTAGAAAATTATGGGGCTGTGAGTTTTGAGATTGCTACATTAATGGCTCAAAATTTGAGTAAGAGTCAGGATAAATATATAAGTATAGCTATAACAGGACTGTTAGGACCTAATGATGATGGTAGTGGCAAACCAGTGGGGTTAGTCTATATAGCTGTTAATATTAGAAATGAATCTTTAAGAGTTAAGAAATTAATGCTCAAAGGTGATCGTTATGATATGCAAGAACAAGTTATTAATCATGCGTTGAATTTAACTATTGAGAGTTTGAGTTATGTTCAAGAATAAGAAAATCCTGTTAGGAATTACGGGTAGCATTGCTGCTACTAAATGTATTGATTTGGTTCAACAACTGTTATCAAAAAAAGTACAACTAAAAATAGTGCTTACATCAGCTGCAGAATATTTTGTTTCAATGGAATCATTAAAAAAAGCTCTTGGGACGGAGGATGTTTATAAAGCTTCTGACCTATTTAACTCAGAGGATGAAATGCTTCATATAGAGCTAGCACGATTTCCTGATGTTATACTAATTGCTCCGGCAAGTGCAAATTTTATTGCAAAATTAGCTAGTGGGTTTGCAGATGATTTGCTTTCCTCAATATGCGTTGCTTCTGGTAGTGAGATTGCAATTTCCCCAGCGATGAATCAACAAATGTGGCACAATCTTTTCACTCAGGAAAATATCCAGAAATTAAAAAATAACGATGTAAAAATTATTGGACCTACTGAAGGATTGCAAGCATGTGGTGATTATGGCTATGGTCGTATGCTGGAGCCGGTAAAAATTGTTGAAGATTTAGAACAATTATTTGCATATCGAAAATTACTTGTTGGAAAAAAAATTTTAATTACTGCCGGCCCAACAATAGAACAAATTGATGCTGTTAGATATATCTCAAATTTTAGTTCTGGTAAAATGGGTTATGCTATAGCACAATCTGCTCAAAAAATGGGGGCAGAAGTTGTGTTAATTAGTGGCCCAACAAATCTTACAAAACCTGCTGGTATTAAAACAGAAAATATAAATTCTGCGAATGATATGTTAAACAAGGTTTTTGAGCATATTGCTCAAACGGATATTTTTATTGCTTGCGCAGCGGTGGCTGATTATACACCTATAGTTACTCATCAAAATAAAATAAAAAAACAACAGAATAATCTTCAACTAGAGCTTAAACCAACTGTCGATATAGTAAAAGAAGTAGCAAAAATGAAGGACAAGATATTTGTTGTTGGGTTTGCTGCTGAGACTGATGATGTGCTTGGATATGCACAGAAGAAATTGAGCGATAAAAACCTGGATATGATTGTTGTAAATGATGTATCTGACGGCGCTGTTTTTGGTAGGGATGTTAATCAAGTATCAATACTAACAAAGCATTCTCAACAATTTACACACACTTCACCACAAAGTAAAAAAAACATAGCGGACATTATCCTGCAACGCATTGCACAAGAAATAAATAACTAGAACTTTTATAACAACTTTAAGTTGCAAAACTTCAGTAAACTTGTTTACTTTTGTACTAGTTTTGTGTAGTTTGGTTTGAATAAAAAGGCGAAATATCAGCATGGTTTCAACTGTTAATACATTGACCTTCAAAGGTTTAGACATTATTGATGTGCAAGTCCAAGTGCATATGGCTAATGGTTTGCCAGCTTTTAACATAGTTGGATTACCGGACAAAACTATTGGTGAATCACGTGAAAGAGTAAGATCAGCGCTTAATAGTTTGGCTTTGTCTTTGCCACCTAAGCGAATTACGATTAATCTTGCACCTGCTGATTTGATGAAAGAAGGTAGCCATTTTGATGCAGCGATTGCTTGTTGTATATTAGCATCTTTGAATATTATTCCACAATTAGTTCTACAAGAATATTTGATATTAGGAGAGTTATCTTTAGATGGTAGATTGCTGCCAGTGACTGGTGTTTTGCCAGCGGCAGTTGGTGCAAATGAACGTAATATGGGGGTAATTTGTCCAGCAGCAAATGGTTCTGAAGCTGCTTGGTCTGGGAATAATTTAATAGTTGCTGCTCCTGATTTGTTAGCAATTATTAATCATTTTAAAGGTACGCAATTATTAGCTTTACCAACACCAAACCATAATAAAACTACTACCATAAAACATCTTGATTTAAAAGATGTTGTAGGTCAGAAGCTGGCGAAAAGAGCTTTAGAAATTGCAGCAGCTGGCAGGCATCATTTATTAATGTCTGGTCCTCCTGGATCAGGAAAGTCAATGATTGCATCACGTTTACCAGGAATTTTACCAGAAATGTTGCCGACAGAAATTCTAGAAACCAGCATGATTACAAGTGTTGCTGGTGAACTTAGTAATGGTCAGTTAAATACTGCCAGACCATTTAGGGCGCCACATCATTCTTGTTCAATGGTCTCAATGGTTGGTGGTGGTCATAGCAAAAGAATTACACCTGGGGAGATTTCTCTTTCTCATAATGGTGTGCTATTTCTGGATGAGTTTCCTGAATTTTCTAGATCTGTTATTGACTCATTAAGACAGCCGATAGAGGTTGGAAAGATTTTAATCTCTCGTGCTAATAGTCATGTTACATACCCTGCAAGATTTCAGCTTATTGCAGCAATGAATCCATGCAAATGCGGTTATTTATCTGACCCGTCAAGAGCTTGTAGCAAAGCGCCAAGGTGTTCTCAAGACTATCAAACTAAAATCTCCGGTCCTATTTTTGACCGAATAGATTTATTTGTTAATGTACCAATAATTCCTTCAGTTGAGATTCAGGACGCTAGAAATATCAAGGAAGAAAGTTCAAAGATTGTGGCGGAAAGAGTAAGTAATGCCAGGAAAATTCAAATGGAAAGATTTGATGGTTTTGGTATTTTAACTAATTCAGACTTAGATGGAGAATTATTATATGAAATTGCTTCACCAAATTCTGAAGGGTTAGAGCTTTTGAAAAAAGCTGCAGAAAAATTTAGATTATCTGTGCGTGGTTATAATCGTGTACTAAGAGTGGCAAGAACTATCGCTGATTTGGCTGAGGAGAAAAATGTTAGTAAAAGTCATATTGCTGAGGCGCTAAGTTATCGTCAAATATATGTCACTCAACTTGTTCACAATTAGAGTCTAGATAGATAGTCTCATCGTTTCTGGCGTAACCAAGCACTCTCCTAGTTTGTTCATCTAGCAAATCTATATCCAAGGATTCTGATTTCAGTGCATTAACTCGATTTTCTATGTCTAAACGCTCTGTCCTTAGAATTTCGATTTCTTCTTTTAGGATGTTGTGTTTTTTGGAGAAATAAAATAATGATGATATACCACGTTCACCGTTTATGGCTTGATATAAGCAATAAAAAATTAGCAAAGTGGCGAAAGATACTAGTATAATTTTTTTAAATTGGAATTTTCTTCCTTTTCTTATGGCGTACATAACAATTATTAATTTTTATATCTTTATACTTAATGATATATTAATTATTAAATTTAGCAAACCTTGCTTTGTCACCTAAAAATTCTTCGATGCGAATTAATTCATTATATTTTGCAGTTCGATCTGTTCTGCTCATAGAGCCAGTCTTAATCTGACCACATTGCGTTGCAACAGAAATATGTGCTATTGTTGTATCTTCAGTTTCACCAGAACGATGTGATAATATTGTTCGATAGGATGATTTATGAGCGATATCTATTGTTTCCAATGTCTCTGTCAAAGTACCAATCTGGTTTGGTTTGATTAAAACTGCGTTTGCAATATTTTTGGCAATGTAAGCTCGTAGAATATTTGGATTGCTTACAAACACATCATCACCAACTAGTTGAATTTTATTACCTAATTCTTTAGTAAGTAGTTGCCATCCATCAATATCATCTTCAGACATTGCATCCTCAATTGAGAAAATTGGATATGTATTAGCCAAGTTACTGTAATAATCTACGAGTTGTTTGGATGAGAGTTCTAACTCCTCTCCTTCTAAAAAATATTTGCCATTTTTGTAAAACTCCGATGCGGCAGCATCTAATGCTAGAGCTACATCCTTACCAGGTATAAATCCTGAATGCTCAATTGCTTTAATTACATATTCAATTGCTGATGCGCTTGATTTTAGATTTGGAGCAAAACCACCTTCATCACCGACGCTAGTACTGAAGCCATCTTTATCCAGCAATGCTTTTAAACTATGAAAGACTTCTGTACCTATTTGTATTGCTTCTTTTATAGAGCTTGCAGCGATTGGCATAATCATAAATTCTTGTATGTCCAATGCGTTATTAGCATGCGCTCCACCGTTAAGAATATTGATCAAAGGCATTGGCAATAAATTGGCGCTTGGTTGAAGATAAGAAAATAATGGTTGTTTTGTGGCATTTGCCGCAGCTTTTGCGATTGCTAAAGAGGTTACAACTATAGCATTTGCACCAAGCCTTGATTTATTTTCGGTTCCATCAAGTTCTATTAGGAATTTATCAAGTTGAGCTTGTTGTGTTACTTCTTGACCTAGCAAAGCTTTTTTAATTTCAGTATTCACTGCTTTTACTGCTTTTAATACGCCTTTTCCATTAAATCTTTTTTGATCACCATCACGTTTTTCAAGAGCTTCTTTTTTACCAGTAGATGCGCCACTTGGCGCTGCAGCTCTACCAAATACTCCTGAATCAAGATATACATCAACTTCGATAGTGGGATTGCCTCTACTATCAATAATTTCTCTGCCTATAACATTATTTATTTTCATGTTATTCCTTAGTTAATGACTTTATTAATTTAATAGTTTCATCAATGCCGTATAAGGCGATAAAAGAGCCGATCCGAGGGCCTTGTGATTGTCCAAGAAGTATTTCATATATGCGTTGGAAAAATTCTCTTAAGTCGCTATAGTTGCTATTTTTACCAATATTATATAATGCATTTTGGATTTCTTGAGCATCGGCATTCTTGTCTAGGCTAGATAGCATACCTACTATTTCTTGTAGTATTTTCCGATCATTTTCATCTGGGGTGCGATATATTTTTTTTGATTTTACAAAATCATTATAGTAGCAAATAGCATGGTCCACTAACTTATCTAAAAATGAAGCAGATTCTGGATTGGCATTAGGAGAATATTTAGTAATGAATCCCCATAACACTGATTTATCACTTGGGTTACATGCACAGGCTAAATTAATTAGTAGAGCAAAGCTTAAACCAAAAAACTCATGTTTTATTGGCTTGCCATTATGAATATGCCAGATTGGATTAGACAATTTTGCCGCATCATCTTCTTCAAAAAATTTCTGCAAAAATGTTATATACTCATCGACGCTTTTTGGTATCACATCAAAATGCAGACGTTTTGCTTTTTTAGGAGATTGATACATATAAAGAGAAAGACTTTCTGTAGGGGCGTATTTTAACCACTCATCAATTGTTATGCCATTACCTTTAGATTTAGAGATTTTTTTACCTTCATGATCTAAGAACATTTCATAACATAATTGTTGAGGAGGGATTCCACCGACAATTTTACAAATATCGCTGTACAATGAAGAGTTGGCTAAATGATCTTTGCCATACATTTCAAAATTTACATCCAACGCTGCCCAGCGTACTCCAAAATCTGGTTTCCATTGTAATTTGCAATGTCCACCAGTAACAGGAATTGTGACTTCTTCTTTTTCATTAAGATAAGTTATAGTGCCTACATTTTCGTTTTTCCTAATAATTGGAACATATAAAACTTTTCCCGTTTTAGGGCAAATTGGCAAAAATGGACTATAGGTTGCCTGTCTTTCCTCGCCAAGAGTTGGAAGCATGAGATTCATGATCTCGTCGTAATGCTTTAATGCTTTTAGTAAGAACTCATCCAAAAATCCATTTTTATAAAACTCAGTTGCACTATGAAATTCATATTCAAAATTAAACCGATCAAGGAAAGCTGTTAAACGTGCATTCATATGATGGCCATAACTTTGGTGAGTACCAAACGGATCTGGCACTGAAGTTAACGGCATTCCTAAATAATCTTTGATTATTTCTGGTTGGGGGATGTTTTCTGGAATTTTTCTTAAACCATCCATATCGTCAGATACCACAAATAATTTTGTAGGTATATCTGAGATCAGACTAAACGCATTACGAACCATTACAGTTCTTGCTACTTCACAAAATGTACCAATATGTGGTAGCCCAGACGGGCCATATCCTGTTTCAAATAAGACATATCCCTTCTTTGGTATTTTGTTATTCAGCCTGGATAAAATGCTTCTTGCTTCTTCAAAAGGCCATGAATTATTTTTTAATGCAAGTTCTTTAATATCTGTCATAATCCATTATATTATTTTAATGCTCATCACTTTATATAATAATTAGGCAAAATTAGCAAAGCAAAATGCTCACTAAATTCTCAATATCACAATTATGCATTGGATTAGTTATATTAAGTCTAGGAGCCTTAGGCGCCGCATTTATTGCAGAATATGTGTTTATGATTGCTCCATGCAAGCTGTGTATCTACCAAAGATATACTTACTTGGTCTTAGCAATAATTTCTACTATAACGCTTTGTTTTAGATTGGCTTTTGTTCAGAGATTTCTACTGCTTTGTGCTGTTGTAGTAGTTTTGGTTGGATGCCTAACAGCTTTTTACCATGTGGGTGTTGAGCAGCAAATCTTTACCGAACCCTTTTCTTGCACGTCTTCTATCAATGAATCATCATTGCTGACTTTAGAAGAAATGAAAAATCAAATTTATAATAAAACACCGCAGTGTAGTGAAGTTAGTTTTAGTTTTCTGGGAATCTCAATGGCGGGTTGGAATGGAATATTATTGTTGACCATCTTCATATTATTGGTGAGGTATTTATATGCCACTAATTTAATGAATAATGTGAGAAAATATGCAAAATAAAAGTAAACCTACAGTTCTACAAGTTCTGCCATCATTAGTTACTGGTGGTGTTGAGCGCGGAACTATGGATATTGCAAAAGCATTGGTGGATAATGGTTTTCGTTCCTTGGTTGTTTCATCTGGTGGACCACTCGTAAAATCTATAGAGCGTGATGGCTCTAAGCACATTACTATGACTTTAAATACTAAAAATCCTTGGCGGATTTTTAGTAATATATCAAAATTAGTAGAATTAATCAAAAAGGAAAAGGTGGATATTGTTCACGCTAGGTCTCGTGCACCTGCCTGGAGTGCATATTTTGCTGCGAAGAAAACTGGTTGTAAATTTATAACTACTTTTCATGGGTCCTACGGGATGCAAAATAGTATTAAAAAACTCTACAACTCAGTTATGGTTAAGGGAGAAAAGATTATTGCTGTATCTGAATTTATTTCAGATTATATTTGTAAGTATTATCCTGATGTATCTAAGAAAAAGATTGCAGTTATTCATAGGGGAGTTGATACAAAAGTTTTTGATCCTAATAATATTGGTTTTGAAAGAATAAATATTTTAGCAAGGAAGTTTAGAATACCCGATGACAAAGTCATTATAATTATGCCAGTGCGTTTTACAAGATGGAAGGGACATTTAGTATTAATACGAGCGCTTGCGACTTTAAGCAAAAAGCAATTTTATTGTATAATTGTGGGTGATGTTCAAAATAATCTGAATTATTACAATGAAATGTTAGAATTAATGGGTGAGTTTGGTTTGGACAATAATATTGCATTTGCTGGGGCTGTTAGGGATATGCCGGCATTATATATGATATCAGACATTGTTGTGGTTCCTTCAACTAGACCAGAGGCTTTTGGTCGAATTTCGATTGAGACTCAAGCAATGGCAAAAATCATTATTGCAACTGATATTGGTGGTTTTAAAGAAACTATTATTGGTCAGGAGAATGGTTTTATAGTGCCGCCTAATGATAGTACGGCATTGGCAAAGGCAATTAGAAAGGCAATGAGTTTAACAGTAAAGCAAAGACAAAAGATGGGTGCTAATGCTCGTCATTTTATAAAGGAAAAATTTAGTCTAGATAGTATGATCAAGAAGACTTTGGATCAGTATAAAAAATTGCTATAGACCTTCTTCAGTAGAAATTGATCCATCAGCTTTTTGAACTATCTTTTCTACCACTAATTTGGCTTCTCTCAATTTTGTTTCGCAATAGCTTTTTAAAGCATTGCCGCGTTCGTAATATTTGATAGTAGCTTCAAGACTCTCTTGACCAGTTTCAATTTTACGTACTATTTCTTGCAGTTCAGCTAAGGCTTTCTCAAAAGACATGTCTTTGAGGTCGTTGTGATCATTTGAAACCATTGGAGCTACCTTTTATCAATTAAACTTGATATAACTATTGGTTAATATATACTATAATTCAACTAATTGCCAAGGATCTATTTTATGAAAGCAGTTATATATAGCCCTACAAAATCTGCAATGCAGTCTGGAACGCGCAATACTAAACATTGGGAAATCAAATTTAACAATGATGGCAGTAGGTATATTGATCCATTGATGGGTTGGACAGCATCACGCGACATGTTACAAGAAGTGCAGCTAAAATTTGATAGTAAAGAAGAGGCTATTGCTTTTGCTGAGGAAAATAATATTCGATACGAAGTTCTTGAGCCAAAGTTTAAAAAAGTTTTGCCCAAGGCTTATGCTGATAATTTTACCAACTAGTAAAAGATCTTGTTAGAATTAGATACACATCTTGAAAACCTAAATAATGCTCAGGCTGAAGCTGTGCATAATTTCGACACGCCTTTGTTGGTTTTAGCCGGGGCTGGAACTGGGAAAACCCGAGTAATTGTTAGCAAAATTGCTCAAATTATTAAGTCAGGGCTTGCTTGGCCTAATGAGATTCTAGCAGTAACATTCACCAACAAAGCTGCTAAAGAAATGCACGAGCGCATTGCTAAATTGGTGACTTTATCAGAGCCTGGAAGATGGTTTGGAACTTTCCATGCAATTGCTGCCAAGATTCTAAAAATCAATTGCGATCTAGTTGGGCTGACTAACAATTTTCTTATCATTGACTATGATGATCAGATTAAACTGATCAAATCGCTGTTATCTGAACAGAATATTGATCCACAGAAATATCCTCCTAAATTATTACTGGCAATAATTAATGGCTGGAAAGATCAAGCTTTAGCGCCAGAGAAGATTACTAATGCAGATGCTAAATTTCCCGCTGAGCAAATAGCCAAGGATTTATACAAATTATATCAGAATCGGCTGTTATCAAATAATATGGTAGATTTTGGGGATCTGTTATTACATAATTTAACTATCTTTATCAAACACCCTGCAATTTTGGAAGGCTATCAAAATCGGTTTAAATATATTTTAGTGGATGAATATCAAGATACTAACGTGGCTCAATATTTATGGTTACGAATCCTGGCACAAAAAAATAATAATATTTGTTGTGTTGGTGATGATGATCAATCGATATATGGTTGGCGTGGTGCTAAAATAGAAAATATTTTGCGTTTCGAGAAAGATTTTCCTGGAGCATCTGTAGTTAAATTAGAACAAAATTATCGTTCCACAAAATATATCTTGCAAGCTGCTACTGCTTTAATTTCCAATAATTCTAATCGATATACAAAGATTTTATGGACCAGTGATGATCATGGTCATAAATTAGTGGTTAATTCTTTCTGGAACGATTTAGAAGAAGCTAAATACATTGCATATCAGATTAAGCAAAAAGCCTATACTTTCTATCAACCATGTGACATCAGTACCTTAGTAAGAGCTGGGTTTCAAACACGTGTTATTGAAGAAGCATTTATTGCTCAAAGCATCCCATACACAGTTATTGGTAATATGAAATTCTATGAGCGGATGGAAATAAAAGACATCATCGCTTATATTCGCTTGGCAGTAAATCATAATGATAATTTGGCATTTGAGCGAATAATCAACAAGCCTAAAAGAGGTGTTGGTGAAAGTGCAATTGCAAAATTAAAACAATATGCTTCGCAAAATAATTGTTCGTTGTTGAAATCGGTTAACATTATGCTTTTGCAAGAACCTGGTAAAACTCAACTGAAAACAAACTTGCTGGAATTTTCAAATTTGGTTCACAAATGGCATGATCTTTTTGCAAGTCTTAGTCATACCAGTGTTGTTGAAACTATTATTTCTGACATCAATTATATCCAAATGCTAGAGTCTGAAAAATTATCTAAAGATGATGCCATCAATCGCATCGATAACATCAATGAATTGTTAAAAGCTTTAGAAGATTTTGAGACTATTGGCGATTTTTTGGAGCATATTAGCTTAGTGGCAAATAACGATCAAGCTACTACCAATCATCAAGTTAATATCATGACTTTACATGCGGCAAAAGGTCTGGAGTTTGATCTGGTGTTTTTACCAGGATGGGAAGAAGGTTTATTTCCAAATAGCAAGACTTTAGATGAAAACGGTAATAGTGGTTTAGAAGAAGAACGAAGACTTGCTTATGTTGGCATTACCCGCGCCAGAAAAGAAGTACATATTAGCGCCGCCCAAAGTCGTAGAATGTATAATCAATGGCAACATAACGCACCCTCAAGATTTATCAAAGAGTTACCTGCTGATTGTTGTGATTTTTCTAAATCTGCGGAAGTTGAACAACCAAGAAATGAATATGTTAGCAGTCCTAGCAACAGTAAATTTTCGATTAATCAAAAAGTTTCTCATCAGAAATTTGGTGAAGGTTATATAGTTAAACTTGAAGGTAATGCTGCGGATGTATTTTTTGATGGTTTAGGAACAAAGAAAATTATGTTAAGCTTTTTGGAACATGCTCAATAACTAATAATAGGAAAGTGAGAATGACAAATATAGCAATTGCTTCTGATCACAGAGGGTTGAAATTAAAAAATTATATCCTGGATTACTTAGTGCAATATCAGCATCATGTGTGTGATTTTGGTTGTTCTACGGATGATTCAGTTGATTATCCAGATTTTGCCAAGTTGGTAGTTGATTCTATTGTTGCTGATCAGCATGAAATCGGTATTTTAATATGTGGAACTGGCATTGGCATGTCTATCGCTGCTAACAGAAATCCAAAAATTCGTGCAGTGCTTTGTCATAGCTCTGAATATGCAAAAATGGCAAGATTGCATAATGATGCCAATGTTATTATTTTTGGTGCAGACTTTATTTCTACCGAAGAAGCTATTGAATTTTTAAAAGTTTTTCTTGATACTGAATTTGAAGGTGGCCGCCACCAGAAACGTTTGGATAAGTTATCCTAGTTTTGGTAAGCAGTTGCTTTTCATAACTATTTATTATATAAGTGAGTAGTAAATTAACCTATCATATTACTTGAGGTTGGCATGCCAAAATCCATCCATAATTTTTTTACTTCTGATCTATCTGTTGTCGATCCAGAAATAAACGTAATTGTTGGTGACGAGTTAAAACGTCAGCAAAATCAGGTAGAGTTAATTGCTTCAGAAAATTTTACTAGCCACGCGGTGCTGATGGCTCAAGGATCGATTCTCACTAATAAATATGCTGAAGGTTATCCGCATAAAAGATATTATGGTGGTTGTGAGGTTGTTGATAAGGCTGAAATTTTAGCGATAGAAAGAGCAAAAAAATTATTTGGATGTAATTTCGCCAATGTTCAACCTCATTCTGGCTCACAAGCAAACCAAGCAGTTTTTTTGGCATTGTTAAATCCTGGGGATGTAGTTTTGGGAATGTCACTTGCTGCTGGTGGTCATTTAACTCACGGTGCTGGTCCAAATATGTCTGGCAAATGGTTTAAAGTCGTCCAATATGGTGTAAAATTAGAAGATGGCTTAATCGATTATGAGCAACTGCATCAGCTCGCCAAAGAACATAAACCAAAATTGATTATTGCTGGTGGTTCGTCGTATCCAAGAGTAATTGACTTTGAAAGATTCAGAAAAATTGCTGATGAAGTTGGCGCTTTTTTCTTAGCAGACATTGCACATTATGCTGGTTTAATTGCTTCAGGCTTATATCCAAATCCATTTCCACATGCACATATTGCAACAACTACTACACATAAAACTTTGCGTGGCCCAAGAGGCGGCATGATCCTTTCTTTGGAGGAAGATATTGCAAAGAAAATTAACTCAGCAATATTCCCTGGGTTACAAGGTGGGCCTTTAATGCATGTGATTGCTGGCAAGGCTGTAGCTTTTGGTGAGGCATTACAGCCAGAATTTAAGCAATATTCTCAAAATGTAATTAATAATGCAATAGTTTTAGGAAAAACTCTCAAAGATGCTGGTTATGATTTGGTTACTGGTGGAACAGATTGTCATTTATTATTGGTTGATTTGCGCAGTAAAAACCTAACAGGAAAAGCTTCAGAAGCTAGTTTAGAACGCGCTGGTTTAACTTGTAACAAGAATGCAGTGCCGTTTGATCAATTATCACCTTTTGTCACTTCTGGTATTAGAATTGGCACGCCAGCTGGTACAACTAGAGGTTTTGGTGAAGCGGAATTTAAAGAAATTGGTTCATTAATTGCCCAAGTTCTTGATGGGCTGATATCAAATCCTGAAGATAATTCAGTTATAGAAAACCAAGTTCTAAAGCAGTCATATGCTTTGTGTCAGAAATTTCCAATATATAGTTCTAGGTAATTTTATGCGCTGCCCCTTTTGTGGAACTTTAGACACTCAAGTAAAAGATTCGAGACAAAGTGAAGACGGTAGGTCGATAAAACGCCGTCGCTATTGCGTTAACTGTCATTCAAGATTTACTACGTTTGAGCGAATCGAATTACGCGAATTAACTGTGATTAAAAAAGATGGTGCGCGAAGACTTTTCGATAGAGAGAAAATTCTGCGCGCTATAAATTTAGCAGTTAGGAAAAGACCAATTACAGCTGAGCAGATAGATTTGCTGATTGATAATATGGTACAGAAAATCGAAAAAGCTGGTGAAAGCGAAATCCATAGCAATTTTATAGGAGAGCAAATTATGCTTGAACTTGCCAAGCTTGATCAAGTTGCGTATGTACGCTTTGCATCGGTTTATCATGACTTTTCCGAGGCAAAAGACTTTGAGAATTTCTTGAGTAAGCTTCGCAACGGCTAATTTTGGGAGTTGTTTAAATACAAAATTATGTTATAATGCAAACATATCTTTGCGTTAACTAAAATTATTAAATGAAGTGTTAAAAGTTAATTATATAGTCTTATTCCTTACTACCAACACTACCGGTTTGGTCCGGTAATCATTTCGCACACCCATTTTATTCATTATTATTTAATTCAATTTAGGAAAAGATTATGTTTCGTAAAATGCCGTTTATTTTGGTTGCCATTATTTTGGCTATCATATTACTAGATCCTTTTATACCATTTATGATTAAGCAAGGGCTTTATTCTATAAGTCTAACCATCAAAGACATTATCGTATTGTTACTGCCCTTCATCATATTTGGCCTGCTGTTTAAGGCAGTGGTTATGTTGTCTAGTAGTGCTACAAAAATCATAGGTATGATTCTGATTTTGGTTTGTATATCAAATTTTATTTCAACATTCCTTAGTCATTATGTGGGTATGTGGGTATATCATTTTGATTTATCGATGATCGTACCAAAAGAATCAGATGGTTTAACAGCATTATGGTCGCTGAGCTTGCCTAAATTTATTGCTAATGACAAAGCAATGTTCTTAGGGATAGTGCTTGGTATCTTAGCTTCCAAATTTGCATCAAAAAAATCTGTGGTTATAGGAAAGACAATAGAGATTTACATAGGAAAATTATTGGGTGTATTTACTTATTTAATACCTTTGTTTGTCGCTGGATTTGTAGTTAAGTTACAGTGTGATGGTGTTGTTGGTGTAATTGTAAGAGACTATACTGCAATTTTTGCACTGATAGCGCTAGCCCAGTTTGGTTATATTGCATTTGCATACCTCCTTCTTAATAACTTAAAATTGAATAGTTTTTTAAGTAACATCAAGAACATGCTACCTGCAGCAATTAGCGGTTTTAGTACTATGTCGAGTGCAGCAAGTATGCCGCTTACAATTATTGGTGTAGAGAATAATGCAAAAAATAAGGATGTAGCCCTTTCTGTTGTTCCAGCAACCGTTAATATCCATCTTGTTGGCGACTGTTTTGCTATACCAATATTTGCTTATGCTGTATTAAAAAGTTTTGGTATGGCAGAGCCATCTTTGTTTAACTACTTGATTTTTACCTTTTATTTTGTACTAGCAAAATTCTCTGTTGCAGCTATACCAGGCGGTGGAATTATAGTGATGTTACCAATCCTTGAAGGCTATCTTGGTTTCAATGGAGAGATGATGTCATTGATTACTGCGCTCTATATTCTGTTTGATCCAGTGATTACTTGCGCCAATGTTTTTGGCAATGGAGCATTTGCTAAGATGATTGACAGATTTGTAGTTAAAAATACAAAATTAAGTTTTAAAAGTGCCTAGCAGCGCTAAACATTTTTGCTGCTAAAGTTATCTTAATGAGCTAAAACTGCCATATATTGCTTGATCATTGGCTCTTTTATTTGTATTATACCAATCCTTATATGGCGGGCGTAGCTCAGTTGGTTAGAGCATCAGATTGTGATTCTGAGGGTCGCGGGTTCGAGTCCCGTCGTTCGCCCCAGTTCAAGTTAGATTCAGAAAATAAAGTTAAAGGTATATTTTCCTCTAGGTCGTAGGGGTGATCTAACTTCATGAATTTATAGTATTGCAGATATGCGCTTAAAAATGCACGCTAAGGAATATAAATATGTTAGAAAAGCACTTCATTTCAAAACAATCTATTATTAATAGTCTAAATGATTTTTATGGTATTAAAGTTCATACACTTACATTCCTACCTCTAGGAGCTGATAGGAATGCCTTAGTGTATAAGGCAGATACACAGGATAAGTCTTATTTTATAAAGCTAAAAAAAGGGAGACAAGATGACATATTCATTGTTATCATGAATTTATTGTACAATGCTGGAGTACAACAACTCATTCTTCCAATTACAACAATTCATGGGCAATCAATTCATCATATGGATAGCATTAGCCTTATTGTATATCCATTTATTGTAGGAAATAATGGATTTAACCAAGTTCTGACTCAAGAGCAGTGGTTAATACTCGGTACGGCATTAAGAAAACTTCATGAAATTGATGTTCCGATCTCAATTCAATTACGACTACGGCAAGAAACTTATTCCCCCAAATGGCGAGATTCTGTCCGATCCCTCTATGCCCATCTCCATACTGAGCGGATTGGCGATAGCGTGTCACTAAAACTTCAGAAATTAATGAAGGAAAATGCTGAAGCAATTCATAGGCTAGTAAATCGTGCAGAGCAGCTAGCTGAAAAACTTCAGCATGACTCTCCTCAATTTGTGCTATGTCATTCAGATATTCATGGTGGCAATGTATTAATTGATCAACATAATTTTATTTATATAGTAGATTGGGATGCACCTATGATGGCTCCCAAGGAGCGCGACCTTATGTTTATTGGAGGAGGAGTGGCTAACGTCTGGAACAAGCCACATGAAGAAGAAGCTTTCTATAAAGGTTATGGTAAAGCTGAAGTAAATAGAACAATTTTAGCGTATTATCGCCATGAGCGAATTGTGGAAGATATTGCTCTATTTGGCGAAAGTTTGATTCTTTCAACATCAGGCAGTACTGAAAGTAGGCTAGAAAGTTACAATCACTTCAAAGCAATGTTTGAGCCACGAGGTGTGGTGGAAATAGCCTTTGAGACTGATAAAACTATTAATGTATGTATAAAAGGCAATACAGAGGGGTTATAGAATTATTCTATAAACGGCAATTGGATTGGCTAGGTAAGTAGATAACCCAATAGTCAGCCAGCCTATCCTGATGCACCAAATCTACAAAACAAAGGTACAAGGTGGCTTTCAGTCATTAAATATAGTATTTAAATAGGAAACAAGTTTATTTAAATCTATTGGCTGATTACGATAAGCAATATACCCATCTGGCCTTAAAAGATAAAGTCCGATTTCCTTAATTTCAAGCTGCTTAAAAATATTAGCAGTAGTGCTATAACTACCCGGAGATCCTTTTTTATCTTTTATAGTTAATAAATCTATTACGTCGTTATATTTTGTTTTAACAAGCCTTTCTACATTCTCTGCATTATTATTTGTGGTGAAGATTAATAAAGTATGCTTGCGATCTTTTATAACTTTTTTAAGTCTGGTTTTTTTATATTTTTTGTCGAAAAGCTCTATGTCAGGAAATAAATCTCCTGCTTTAATTGAGTTGCAATTATTATCCCAATCTTCAGCAACAATAGGACTATGACGATAATTTAATTTTAGTTGCCCAATTTTATTTACAAGATTGCTTTTAAAGCAATCAAATTTGCATAATAAATATATCATTTTATTTCTAAAAAACCGTAAAATAGGGTTTTTTATTGATGTCATAATGGTCATTTGGTGAGAGAGTGCGACAACACTTTCCATTACTTTATATCTTTCTTGATGACTTTGTAATAATTCTTCTTTTGCTTTATTCATGAGCACAAGTTCCATTTTCCATGCTAGAGAATTTGCGTCTTGAATACCAGTGTTCATGCCTTGGCCACCAGCTGGGCTATGGATATGAGCAGAATCACCAATTAAAAAAACATTTTTAGAGCATAATTTTTTAGCCATACGATGATTAACTAAAAAAGCTGACATCCAGCCAATTTTAGTTATTTTAATACCAGGTCCTGCTCTTTCGGTAACAATCTTTTGAAAAAAAGGTAAATTTAATTTTTTTTCCAATTCTTCACGGTTAATATTAATATCATAATCTCCTATAAACCTGACATGATTTTCACCCAATGGAAATACAGCTAAAAAACCATTCTCTGAGAAGAAAACATTCATTGAATCAAATTTTAATGGCCATTTTATATGTGCATCTGCTAATATCCAATTTGTTTTGTACTGATCACCTACAAAATTGGTGCCCATTAATTCACGACAAACACTATGTGCTCCGTCACTACCAATCATATATTTAAACGATGTTTCTTCTATTTTGCCTTTGTCGTTTTTAATTCTTGCAACTACATGTCCATTCTCTTCGGCATAACTGGTTAGTTCAAGATTTCTCTCGACCTTAACTCCAAGTTTTTCAAGATTTTTGATTAAAATTTGTTCAGTTTTATTTTGAGGAATGATCAATATAAAAGGATAAGTGCTATGAATATATTTTGTTTCAACGTGGCTTATGCGCTCTGAAATTTTGCTATAAGTATTAACAGCTTTTAGCTTTAGCCCCTCCTTTAGAAAGTCATTTAATAGACCAGCGCCTTCAAATAATTCCAATGATCTAGGTTGCACACCTAAGGCTTTTGATTTATCTGATGGTTTAGATAGTTTGTCTATTATCCTACAGCTTATTCCGCGTCTAGTTAATTCATGGGCCATTGCTAAACCACTAGGTCCGGCTCCAACGATTAATACATCAATTTTTTCTTTTTTGAGCATCTTTAATAAATTAACCTCCATTTAATTTTTAAGAATATTGATCAATTAGAATATAAACTCATTAGATTAATAATAAGTTAAAATTAGATTATAAATATAAATTATTTAAATTAACTGTATCCATAACCGTAGGTTTTCTGATACTTAATAGGCGCTCTATAGCTATTCATTTGCAATGACGAAGCCTCTAACTATCACTCTTGAAGGGCGATAGTTGGATTAGTTTTGCGGTTTTAAATAATCATACATCACTCTTCCGTATGGTAGAGTGAGATCAGTTATAAAATGTAAACCTCTTATTATTTTTTTTACTGGTAAATTTGCAACTGGAGCACCAACATGTGGGACTAAATGTAAATTAGCAGGTCCTTCCCATGCTCCTCTAACATGAATATCTGAACAATTAAACGCGACTAGTTGAGCTATAGCTAATGAGCCATCTATATCAGGTATTAGTTTAAGATTTACCTGAGTTTTGCCTAGTATCTTTACAATTTTTTCAGTATTCTCACTTTTACTACTATCAGTATTATTGATTAGATCATAACGTTTATAACCCATAGTACCAAGAGCTACTAATTGCTCTGACATTTCTAGCTTTCCTACTAAAATAGAACCTTTAATCTCTAGTGATGGGTTGGCAAGTTTTTTAGGAAATCCCCATATTTCTCTACCACCAGCTATAGGGGATTCACAATCAAGATACATCTCAGCAGTAAAATTAACCTTTTCTCCTTTATATAAGCATGGTATAACTAGCCCACTTTCATGATAATCCCCAAAACTACTATCTGGCATGGCCAAAAATTCATAAGATACCGTATTAGAACCATCTGGTTCTAATGGCTCAGGTACTGCTGCTCTTATGGCTTCAGGATCTGTTTCATATGTAATTATAAAATGTTCTCTATTAACAAACCAATATGGTCCTTTGGGATAAGTTGGGCTACATAGTGGTGTTGAAGGCTGTTGTAAAATTTCGTCAATTCTCATTTTAATTTCTCCATTAAAGTAATAAATTTGATATATTAAGACCTATATCGTTTGTAGAACCGGTAATAATTGCTGATTTCAACCTTCTCATTTATAGCTCTTTGTGTTTTTAACCATTTATCGTATAGAATAATAGTAGACAATAGTTATTAAAAAATAGTTAATATTATTATTTAGTTTTTCTAATTAATTTAATTTAGAAATTAATATTATTTTCCATTAAATTACAATTTAATGATGACACATAACTTATTTTCTATAGCATTCTCCTCGCTTTTCGTGCTAGAATAAGAAAAATTCTAATTTAGAGCAGGCTGTGATAGGAAAATTAAAAGGCTTAGTTGATAGCATTGAAAAAGATTACGTAATCATTGATGTCGCGGGTGTTGGATATAAGGTGTTGTGCTCGACCAAGACTCTTGAGACTTTAATCAGAGATATGGGGCAAAAGGTAGAGTTATTTATTGAGACTTTAGTGCGAGAAGATCAAATCTCTTTGCTTGGTTTTTGTACTAAAACAGAGCAGGATTGCTTTAGCAAACTAACCACTGTACAAGGTGTGGGTGCGAAATTAGCGCTAATAATTCTTGGAGCTTTATCCCCTGATAAAATTGCTGTGGCTTTGGCCTCGCAGGATACTAAAGCTTTTTCTGGCATTTCTGGGGTTGGCCCCAAATTAACCAGTAGAATTTTTACCGAGTTAAAAGACAAAGATATGAATTTTGCAACAGAGTTTGTTAGTAGCACTAATAGGTCAGATAGCGGCGTAAAAAACACCACCCAAGAAGATGGTATTTCTGCCTTGGTGAATTTAGGAATTAACAAAAGCGATGCCTATGTTATTGTAAATAAAATTTTAGTTACAACGCCTAATGTTAAAATTGGAGATCTAATTAAATTGGCGCTTAAACAATTGTCAAAATGAGCTTAAATGGATTTTAATTCGAAAATATTAGAAGAAGAATTTTTACAATCTGACGAAGAAGAGAAAACGCTTAGGCCATCTTCATTGAATGAATTTATTGGCCAAAGCCAGATAAAAGAGAATTTGCAAGTTTTTATTAAAGCGGCACAAGATAGAAAAAGTGCATTAGATCATGTTCTTTTGTATGGCCCTCCTGGGCTTGGTAAGACTTCAATAGCTCAAATCGTAGCTAAGGAATTGGGAGTTAATATCCGCTCTACCTCCGGGCCAATTTTGTCAAAGGCTGGTGATCTTGCAGCGATATTAACTAATTTGGAAGAGCGTGATGTTTTATTTATTGATGAAATTCATAGATTAAACCCAAGTGTAGAAGAAATCCTTTACTCCGCGATGGAGGATTTTAAACTTGATATCATCATTGGCGAAGGCCCATCGGCGCGTAGTGTATCTATCGATTTACCGAAATTCACTTTGGTGGGAGCTACTACTAGGTTAGGTCTGATTTCTAATCCATTACGTGATAGATTTGGTATTCCATTACGTCTAAATTATTACGAAACTAATGAGTTGGTAGAAATTGTGTCGCGTGGTACAAAAATTCTCAATATGCAATTTAATGCTGAAGGTGCGCACGAAATCGCAAAAAGGTCACGAGGCACTCCTAGAGTAGCATTGAGATTATTAAGGAGAGTTACTGATTATGCTCAGTATAATAAATCAAGTATGATCGATGCTCAAGTGGCTGACGAGGCATTGCAAAAATTGGAAGTAGATAAATTTGGTTTGGATAGCAACGATTATCGTTACTTGAAATTTATTGCACAGCATTATAATGGTGGGCCGGTTGGAGTTGAAACTATAGCAGCTGGTTTATCTGAACATAAAGATTCAATCGAGGAAACCATCGAGCCATATTTAATTCAGCAAGGCTTTGTTCAAAGAACAGCCAGAGGAAGGGTATTGACCGCATTTACTTTTGATTACTTAGGTATTAAGACTATTCCAAATCAAGATCTTCTGAATTTGATCGACGACAATGATTAGAGTATTAGGAATTGAATCAAGTTGTGATGAAACGTCAGTTGCAATTGTAACTGATAATAAAAATATTATTGCGCATGAAATTTACTCACAGATAGAGGTACATCGGCCTTTTGGTGGGGTGGTGCCTGAGGTGGCTGCAAGAAGTCATATGGATTATTTGGATAATATGATTTCCAGAATAATGGCTCAAACCAAGCTCACTTATAATGATATAGATGCTATTGCAGTCACTGCTGGCCCTGGTTTGATCGGCGGGGTTATAGTTGGAGTAATGTATGCAAAAGCAATAGCAGCAGCTTCTTATAAACCAATTATTGCAGTAAATCATCTTGAAGGACATGCTCTTACGGTACGTCTTACAAATGAAGTAGATTTCCCATTTTTATTGATGCTAGTTTCAGGAGGGCATTGTCAGCTTCTGATTGTTTATAACGTTGGTAAATATAAAATCTTAGGTTCAACAATGGATGATGCGGCTGTTGAATGCTTTGATAAAGTAGCAAAAATGCTTGGCCTTGGTTATCCAGGAGGACAAGTGATTGAGCAAAGGGCAAAAAAAGGCAATCATAATCGATTTAAGTTTCCTAAACCATTGTCAGATAGACCAGGGTGCGATTTTTCATTTTCAGGTTTAAAGGCTGCTGTTAAAAGGCAGGTGGATGAAATTAGAGAACTAACTGAAGAGGATATAAATGATATTTGCGCTTCTTTGCAGCATACTATAAGTGAGGTTTTGCAAAGTAGAATGATTAACGCATTTAAAATACATGCAGGTGAGACTCCGGAAGTTAAAACAATAGTTCTAGCTGGGGGCGTTGCAGCAAATCAATATATTAGAGATAAGTTAACCCTATCTGCTAAGGAACATGGGTTTGACTTTGTAGCGCCGCCAATAAATTTATGCGGCGATAATGCAGCGATGATTGCTTGGGCTGGTATTGAAAGATATAAGTTAGGTTTAACTGATAATATCAATTTTGTTCCTCGTTCACGTTGGTCTTTGGATCAATTGTAACCATAAAATCATAGACTAATTAAACATTGTAGATTATGTTTTTTAGAATATAGAGCAATATTTAAATAAGCATTCTTATGAAAAACTTAAGTCAGTTACGTAGTTTATTTTTAGATTATTTTAAAATGCATGGCCATAAAGTTGTGCATTCCAGTTCCTTAGTGCCGCATAACGACCCTACTTTAATGTTTACTAATTCAGGGATGGTACAGTTTAAAGATGTTTTTACTGGTAAGGAAAAACGTGAGTATACCAGAGCAACTTCCAGTCAAAAATGGGTGCGTGCAGGGGGTAAGCACAATGATTTAGATAATGTAGGTTATACTGCAAGACATCTGACTTTTTTTGAAATGTTGGGGAATTTTTCATTTGGTGATTATTTCAAAGAAGATGCAATTAAATATGCATGGGAATTGGTGACGAAAGAAATTGGCTTTAATAAAG
>Ga0114963_10000378_pt1 | contig 29715 bp, 31 predicted proteins | sample C_131016_EF_Meta_FD_87019 | JGI IMG/M metagenome (GOLD analysis project Ga0114963, IMG submission 87019) | Freshwater microbial communities from Lake Croche, Canada to study carbon cycling - C_131016_EF_MetaG | ecosystem: Environmental > Aquatic > Freshwater > Lake | place: Lake Croche, Canada... | reverse complement strand
CAGATTTAACCGCAATATTCTGTTGCTCTAATAAACTGGCATCATCTGTAAAACCCCCTTTTAAGGAATTTTGATGTGCATTTAAAATACTCTTATACTTAAAAACCTGTGGGGTTTGAACAGAAAAGATTTCTCCACGTGGGATAGTTTTTTGAACTACATAATCTTGATCAACTTGTTTTATAGTATCTGTTATTGGGCACACTGGAATCGCTCCTTCATAGTGATCTAACTCAACTAATAAATCATTAATTAATTGCGGTGTAAAAAATAATCTTGCCGCATCATGAATTAGCACTTTTTCTGGTTCGTACTTAGCAATAGACAATAACCCCAATCTTGCCGAATCCTGACGTTCTTTGCCACCTAGAATCGGTGGAAGTAAATACAAATTCTCAGTGGATTTTTGATAAAGATCTCGATGATTCTCATTAATTACTACTGCCACGGCATCAACTTGTGAATGTTGTAAGAATTTTTCTACAATAATTTGTAAAATAGACTTGCCGTCAATTAATAAATACTGCTTTGGTATTTCACCATCAAAGCGCTTACCTACCCCAGCTGCCACAACTAAAGCTATGGTATTAAACTTTGACATATTTCATACTCTGCCGTCTTAATATCATTCTGTCTTAAATGCCAAAAAAATCAATTGTATAATCTTTCCCTTAACGTTTAACGGCCACCTTAACATTATTCTCTTTAAAGGTTCTTAAAATCAATTGCATCGCCTCTCCCTTCAACTTCTCGATACCATCAGTAGCATTGTTTATCCAGAAATTTAAACAAATCTTCACTCCATAATCCAAAAAATTTTCTATATAGCATAGAACTTCATGGCGAGATAAACATTTTGGATATTTTTTTATTGTTTTAATCATTAATGCAATAACTTCGTCTATATCCTCTTCATAATCAACTGTTATATTAAATGATATACAAAATTTATTGTCACTAAAAGTCAGATTGACTATTTTTGTAGTAATAAAATCGGCATTTGGTATCATCACTTCTCTGCCGTCTAAGCCTCTTATTAAGGTATATCTTGCAGAAAGATCTTTAATGGTTCCTAACGTTCCATTTGGCAATTCTATTAAATCACCAACCTTAATTGTTTTCTCAGCAAGAAGAATAATTCCACTAATAAAATTAGCGGTAATTTGTTGCAAACCAACTGCGAGACCAACACCCAAAGCTCCACTAATTACCGTGATAGAAGTTAAATCAACTCCTAATGAGTTTAGAATAGTCAATATCGCAATAGAATATAAAACAACTTCTAACCCTTTGCTTAACAATTCTTTGGTATTACTTTCAATTTTATTAATAGAATGAAAATAATTTCTTACAACCAAGATTATTGTATCAACAATCCATAAGGCTATACAAATAATAAATATTTCCTTTAAAAATAAATATAAGGTGATTTTATAGCCATGTAAAATAACGTAATACTCATTTAAAATCTTTGTTATTTGATCAGAAATATTCAATGAAGAGATGATTGCAACAAGAAACAAGGTAGAAAATATTAAAAAGGTAAAAAAGCTAATCTTCTTGTGAAGCGAATGTAAATAATATAGCAACACAATCAATGCAACATACATACTTATTTGTCTTGCAGTATATAATACTATGTTATCTATATTGGAGAAACTATACCATTCCCCACAGAAAAGTAATAATAGCCAGGAAATCCCCGAAGCCATCAGCAAAAATAGACTTGTTCTTAGCACAGATTCTGAAATATCATGATAGTGATGAAAATATTTTCTAAGTTTTGCGGTTAAAAAATGCTTACTATAATGTGCTATTATTATAGAGATAAAGATGCAGATAAAAACAATCAACAAATTAAATTCAAAACTGCCTGGCTGCTTCAAATAAGGTAAAAACCATTTCATACATCTATTACAATTTTAAAGATTAATAATCTTTCCGTCTTTTATAGTAATAATCCTATCCATTTTTTTTGCTAATTCCAAGTTATGAGTTACAACTAATGCACTAGTTTTGTGTTTTTTAACAAAATTAATGAATAAATCAAACACGCTACTTGCATTATTGGGATCAAGATTGCCTGTTGGCTCATCTGCTAAAACAACCAAGGGATTATGAACTAAACTTCTTGCTATTGCTACTCTTTGTTGTTCTCCACCGGAAAGTTGTGTTGGAAAATGTTTTTTACGTTGATCTATTCCCAATTCTTGCATTAAAGAGATAGCCACCTTCTTAGCATTAAGCGCCGAACTATTATTTAATAATAATGGCAATGAAATATTTTCTATTGCAGAGAATTCTGAAAGCAAATTATGTGCTTGATAAATAAAGCCAATGTTTTGTCTGCGACAAATTGTACGCTGATAATCTGTTGCAGAAGTATAATTCTTATCTCGAATCATAACCTGACCAGAATGCTCATTATCTAATAATCCTAGAATTTGTAAAAAAGTTGTTTTACCAGAGCCAGATTCCCCAACAAGTGCAATAACCTCATTTTCGTATATTTCTAAATTAGCATCCTGCAATATATATAAATTTTCTTTGCCCTGAGAATATGACTTAGAAATATTTTTAGCAGAAAGAATACATTTCTTATTACTCATTTTTTAATCCTTCAATTGGACTTAACTTGCTAGCCTTCCAGGCTGGATAGAGAGTTGAGCAGAAGGATAGAATTAATGACATAGTCATCACGCTTAAAACATCTTTGATATCAATATTAGAAGGCAGAGAGTCTAAATAATATACCACAGGGTCAAAAATCCTTGTGTTAGTAATACTCGCAAGTAAATCTTTTATAGTATTAATATTATAAGAAATTATAACTCCTAAACTAACTCCTATTACCGTCCCACTAAACCCTATTAACATACCGCAAATAAGGAAGATACGCATTATACTAGATTTGGTCATTCCTAAAGTACGAAGAATAGCTATTTCTCTAGTTTTATCGATCACTAGCATCACTAAACTAGAAACAATATTAAAAGATGCAACTATAATAATTAAGGTCAGAATTACAAACATCGCTACCTTCTCTGTCTTTAAGGCGTTAAATATATGTACATTAACTTGTTGCCAATCGCTAACAAGTAAATCATCGTTATTTATCAAATTCATGATCTCTAAACTAATTTTAGGTGAATTATAAGGATCCTTAGTAAAAACTTCTATTTGATTCACATTCTTACTAGAAATATCATAAAATTTCTGACCTTCTTGTAGAGACATGATAACATAGCTACGATCAAAGTCATTCAACCCACTATTAAAAGTTGCAACCAAGGTAAAAACCTTCATCCGCGGTATTTGACCAATTACGGTGGTGTTAAATTGCGGAGACACCAAAGTAATTTGGCTACCAATTTTTGCACCTAAAGTTCTAGCAAGAACTTCACCAATGATTATAGAATTAGGCTCATTAAAAGAATATAAATCTCCTCTAATAATATTTTCTGATATCATTTGCTGGTCCTTAAGATCTTTTATATTTAGTGCTTTAACAAACACACCTAATGATTCGTTATTATAAGAAACCAGGGCCTGTCCAATAACAACAGGATAAATTTTCTCTACACTAGGTAGCAATTTTATTTGATCTATTATTTTATTATATTCTGAAAAACTCTTACCGTTATAACTTGAAACAATCACATCGCTATTTAGACCAACGATTTTATTGGTAAGTTCAATACGAAAACCATTCATTATAGACATGACAACAATTAATGCTGATACTCCAATTGCAATACCAATTAAAGAAAAAGCAGCGTTAATAGAGATAAAAGCCTCTTTTTTCCTTGCTTGCAGATATTTTATTGCAATGACAATTTCTGTAAAAATCATTGACATCGGCTTTGCAAAAAATTAGAGGTTAGTTTTGATATAACAGCTTCACATGAAAATTGCTCACTATGCATAGTCTTGCGCTCTTTTAACTCTACTAAATCAGAACCAGCGAGCCTAGGCCCAATTATTATTTGCCAAGGAGAGCCAATTAAATCATGAGTAGAAAACTTACTTTTACCACTGCTATCAGTGTCATCTAACAACACTGAAAATCCTGCTTTTTGGAGCTTAAAATATAAATCATCAGCCATCCCGCGACATTTATCATCATCATTTTTGAGACATATAATAGAAATTTCAAATGGAGCAACAGACTGCGGCCAAATTATTCCAGCAGCATCATGACTTGCTTCAATTATAGCAGCAACTAATCTTGAAATACCAATACCATATGACCCACCAAGCGGGTTAACTAATTTTCCTTCTTTATTCTGAACAACACAATTCATTGCTTTGGTATATTTATCACCAAAATTAAATATATGGCCTACTTCAATACCACGTTTTCTGATCAAATTAGATTTATCAATCGTACATGTCTTTTCATCATAAACATCATCTGAAACAGCATAACATTTCTTGATGCTAGCTATATCAAGCTTATCCATTTTCAATAGCTCATCTAATTTAGGCTCATAAAAAATTTCACTTTCTCCATCTTTAGCAACAATTTGAAATTCATGACTCATATCCCCACCAATTGGTCCAGTCTCAGCTTTAACAGGGATAGCATGAACGCCTAAACGTTTAAAAATTTTAATATAAGCCTCAAACATATTGTCATAAGATAATACCGCAGATTCTTCATCTAGATCAAATGAGTAAGCATCTTTCATATAAAACTCTCTACCACGCATTACTCCAAACCTAGGACGAATCTCATCTCTAAATTTCCATTGCAATTGATATATATTTAATGGCAGTTCTTTATAAGATTTTACATTACTTCTGAATAAATCAGTTATCGCATCTTCAGCCGTGGGCGCAAAAAGCAGTTTAATTTCATGCCTATCTGTAATTTTAAGCATTTCCTTACCATAACTTTCATATCTTCCGGTCTCTATCCATAAATCTGCTGGCTGTATACATGGTAGCAAAACCTCCACAGCTTTAGCTCTGTCCATCTCTTCTCTAACTATCTGTTCGATATTTTTTAAAACTCTTAAACCAATTGGCAACCACACATATATCCCAGAATTTTGCTGACGAATCATCCCTGACATCAGCATTAGCTTATGAGATATTACATGCGCATCACTTGGGTTTTCTTTTAATATAGGCAAAAAATAATTAGAAAGACGCATGATCACTCCAGAAATTAAAGCTGATATGGTAATATGATACAGACTTTATTGTAGTTTTCTACCCTGAAGTGTGACATTTTTGTAATAAAAATGAAAGAATTAGCCAAATAATATAACTTTAATATAACTTTTTACAATATTAGACAAAAAATCCTTTAGTAATTTTATAAAACTGTAGTAACATCATGAGCGTGGTACAATTTTTAAATTTTGGACACTAATTAATAAACTAAAAGGAGAACATAATGAAAAACTTTTTTAACATAATAAAATTGGATAATAACTTATCGCAAAGACTATGTATGGTTTTTGCTTTCTTATATTTAATACTCGTTAATCAAGAAGCATTCGCTAATAATACCGATGCTATCACTCAAGTTCTTTGTAATGTTATTAATCAATTACAAGGCGGTATAGGTAAAGGCATTGCTACAGTTGCTATAGTTGTTTTAGGTATCGGCTTATTCTTAGGTAAATTATCCTGGCCGCTTGCCGTTGCAACTGCAATTGGTATCGGTCTTATCTTTGGTGCTGCTGGAATGGTAAATTGGATAAGCCAAGGTACAGGTGGTAACAATACTGTTTGTGGTACCTAATATATCTTAAGTTCAGATAAAAAAGCGCCTTAATTGGCGCTTTTTTTATTCCACGTTACTAGAAATCGTTCAAGAATCGCTAATATGCACCTTAATATTCAACGGGAAAGTCTTTTTAATTTAGCAAAACTGACTAAATATGGCGCTCCCAATTCCTATGACTTAGCAAAATGCATGGCTATTATTGCCATGCTGATCGATCATTTAGGATTATTCTTTTTCCCTGATCATGCCATATTAAGTATAATAGGTCGAATTAGCTTTCCGATTTTTTTCTTTTTAATCGGCTATTCTCAAAAATTTAAAAATGAAAAATCTATATTAATATTAGCATTGTTTATGCTAGTGCTTGATCATATATTGGCCGACAAAGCAACCATCTTCTTTTTAAATAGTTCCTCAATATTACCAACTATAATAATTTCTCGCTTTTTTCTAAATCGATCAATTACCTTGATTAAAAACAATCTCTTGATAAGCTTTTTCCTATTAGCACTATACTATATTCCTATAGCAGTAATTTTTGGATATGGAACTTTGGGATGTATGTTTATGATTTGCGGATACTTAAAAAGAAATAATCATAGAGACCTAAACTCCCTTATTTTTCTTGCTCTTACCACAATGTTTTATATTATTCTCCAAGGGCATACCTATCCTTTTTGGGGAATAATGATATTTACTGTAGAAATGTTGATATTATTATCTTGGATATATAATTTTAAGATTAATAACTACCTAATAACCAATCATTGCCTAAATTCTCTAATTTTATTATGCTCGCGGTACTCTATTTATTTATATTGCGTTCATTTTGAGCTTTTTAAAATAATTAATATGGTTATTTAATTTTAGCACTTTCAGTAATAATTTAGGTATTAGTGGTGGCTGGACCAGGAATTGAACCAGGGACACAAGGATTTTCAGTCCTTTGCTCTACCAACTGAGCTATCCAGCCAACAGTGAACTGTTATAAAATAAAAAAAACCAACTGTCGAGACTATTTATTAGCTTTTATTTTTTGCGGGAAATAATTGCAGAATTTTGTCCATCTCCTCAAAAGAATTATAATACAAAAAAACTATGCCCTTTTCAGGACCTTTAAATTCTATGCTAACTTTTATTCCTAATTGTTCAGAAAGTGCTTTTTCTAACATATCTTTATCAGCAGAAGAAGTTGGAGCTTTCTCAACGCGAACTTTTTCTGGCTTAGCTACATCTCTACTAGCAAGACTCTCTGCTTGCCTGACGCTTAAGCCACCAGCCAATATTTCTTTAGCAGCCTTTAAAGGATTTTTAGAATTAATCAATGCACGAGCATGACCCATAGTAAGATCATTTTTTGCAATTAAATCTTGCACTTCCTGAGGCAAAGTCAGTAACCTAAGCAAATTAGCTACATGACTGCGACTTTTACCGATCACCTTTGCTACATCATTTTGAGTATAGTTATAAGAATCAATCAAATGTTTATAAGCTACAGCCTCTTCAATAGCTGAAAGATCCTGCCTTTGAACGTTTTCAATAATTGCGTATTCTACGGTGTTGTTATCATCCAAATCTTTTATTATTACTGGGATGTCCTCTTCTCCCGCAAGCTGACAAGCTCGATATCTTCTTTCACCAGCAATGATCTTGTACTTTTCCTCAGCAAGCTTTCTAACTAGAATTGGAGTAATCACCCCTTTTTCTTTAATTGAATCAGCTAATTCCTTCAAAGAGTCCTCCTCGAAATACCTTCTTGGCTGATTTGTATTAGTTACAATATGTTCCAAAGATATCCTAAAAATCTTTTCTACATTCTTGCTAGTAACTGGCTCTGTATAACTATCAGGTGCTGTGTAATTATCTTCAAACAATGAAGATAAGCCTCTACCTAGGCTGCGTACACGAGGTCTGTTTTCTGTCATTTTAACTCACTTTTTCCTTAACATAATTTTTTATTAGTGCTTCTTGTGCTAAAAACTCTTTAGCAAAATCAATATAGGCATTAGACCCCGAACAATGTGTATCATAAAGTAGAACCGGCTTACCATACGAAGGTGCCTCTGAAACTTTAACATTCCTTGGAATAACCGTTTTATATACTAAATCTCCTAAGCACAACCTCACATCAGCATCAACTTGCTCTGTTAGCCTATTTCTTTTATCATACATTGTAAGTATGATACCACTAATAATAAGTTCAGGGTTTAATGTGTTTTTTACCAATTTAAATGTTTCAAGTAAATGTTTCAACCCCTCCAAAGCAAAAAACTCGCATTGCAATGGTACAATTAATGAAGTAGAGGCAGTAAGAGCATTGATCGTAAGCATCCCTAAAGAAGGTGGACAGTCTATTAGAATGTAATCATACCTATCTAATATACCTACCATTTTTTGTTTTAAAATAAATTGTGGTTTTTGTAGATGAACCATTTCAACCTCTGCCGCAACAAGCTCTACATTAGATGTTACAATATCAAGGAATTTTAGACCAGTTCTAACTACACAATTTTCAAGCAACTCTTCTCCAATTAATACTTGATATAGATTTTTCTGCCTATATTCAGACGTAATACCATAACCTGTACTTGTATTACCCTGAGGGTCATTATCAATCAACAAAACTCTGTGACCAGTTGCTGCCAAGGCTGTGGCGAGATTACTCGCTGTAGTAGTTTTGCCTACCCCGCCTTTTTGGTTTACAAATGATATTACTTTTGCCATAAACTACTTTCTCATTATATTTGTTATCTGAATAACCATACCTAGTTCATCAGTAATGCTTTGGCTAATATTATAATCAAAATTCCAATTATGCTTAGCTTCATCTAACTCACTCTCCCAGCTCTTTCCTTTCAATAACAATATGTTACCATTAGCATCAATTTTCTGGCTGATATCTTCGAGGAATTTAGTAATATTACTAAATGCCCTAGAAGTTACATTAATAATATTAGCAGTGTTTGCATCGTTAAACAAACAATTATGTATTTTTATCGTATTTTTACTAAATTTTTTAGCTTCTTGTAGAAATATACATTTGCGCAAATCTCTATCAACTAGATGCACTTCTTTCACACCCAAGATTGAAACAACCAATCCTGGCAATCCACTTCCACTTCCGACATCCATCAAAGGGCTTTCTAGATCAAGATATTTAATTAATTGCGCAGAATCTAAAATATGTCTAGTCCATATATGTTTAGCGCTATTTGAACTAATTAGATTAATATGCTCATTCCATTTTAATAATAATTCTACATATTGCTCTAATTGCAAAAATGTTTCACGTGAAACATTTTGCTCGTTCAACAGGTAGTTTTTTGCATTATTGTAATCTTCAAGATCCTGCATTAATTACTATTTCGTTTTAAATATATCAAGATGGCGGTAATAGCAGCAGGAGTTACCCCTGGTATTCTTGAGGCTTCTCCAATATTAGCTGGTTTAATTTTATTTAGTTTCTCAGTCACTTCTATAGACAAACTACCAATCAATGAAAAATCAAGCTCTCTAGAAATCAAGAGATTTTCATCTCGCCTAAATAACTTAATATCAGCTTCTTGTTTGGATAAATAGTAAGAATATTTCGCCTCTACCAAAACCTGCTCTATGATTTGCTGATTGATATCATTGAATTCAGGCATTATTTCTCCTAATAAAATAAGATCAACTTTAGGGTAGCTCATCAAATCATATATAGATTTCCTTACTCCATCCATAGTAAGATTCAAACCGAAACTAGCCAGCTGATTAGGAGAAAATTTTTTCTCAGATAAAAAATCCTTTGTCAGCTTTATTGTAGAAATTTTTTCCTGCATTCTACTAAGTCTTTGAAGGGATACACAACCAACTTCATAGCCACGAGCAGTTAATCTTAAATCTGCATTATCTGCACGTAAAGACAATCTATACTCAGATCTAGATGTAAACATCCTATAAGGCTCTTTTGTACCATTTAGAACCAGATCATCAATCATCACCCCTATATAAGCCTCTGAACGATCAAGAACAAATTCACTATCAGACCTTAAAGATAAAGCCGCATTAATACCAGCAACAATGCCCTGCCCAGCAGCCTCTTCATAGCCAGTAGTGCCATTAATCTGACCAGCAAGATAAAAGCCTGATAAACGTTTAGTTTCCAAACTATGTTTTAACTCTCGTGGATCCACATAATCATATTCGATAGCATAACCTGGCCTTACAATTATAGCCTCCTCTAAACCAGCTATTGATTTCACCACTTGCTCTTGCACATCCTCAGGAAGTGACGTTGAGATACCGTTTGGGTAAACTAAATCAGAATCTAATCCTTCAGGCTCAAGGAAAATCTGATGACTAGCTTTTTCTGCAAAACGCATAATTTTGTCCTCAATAGAAGGACAATAGCGTGGTCCAGAAGATTGTATCTGGCCAGAATACATAGGCGATCTATGAACATTTGATCTAAGAATATCATGAGTTTTGCTATTAGTTTTGGTTATATAGCAACAAATTTGTGGCACATTCACACTATTATTCATATAAGAAAATGGCCTTGGCTTCGCGTCTCCTGGCTGTTTTTCTAAAATATCATAATTAATTGAGCTCGCTAAAATCCTTGGAGGTGTACCTGTTTTTAGCCTTCCTAAGTTAAAATTTAAGCGATGCAAAGTATTGGAAAGTCCAATAGAAGGCGCCTCATCCACTCTCCCGGCTTTAATTTTCTTTTCCCCGAGGTGAATCAACCCATCAAGAAAAGTTCCTGTAGTTAATACAATCTTAGGAGCTAAAATCTCCTTATTTTCAGCAGTAACTACTCCACAAACCTTACCATCACATATTAACAGATCTTCCACAGATGCTTCGATAATAGTTAGATTGTCCTGATTGGTTAAAATAGATTGAATTGCTTTTTTATATAAACTCCTATCAGCTTGAGCCCTTGGACCCCAAACAGCAGGACCTTTACTAGCATTAAGCATCTTATAATGGATACCAGCAATATCAATAGCCCTGCCCATTATCCCATCAAGAGCATCAATCTCTCTAACCATCGTACCTTTGCCGATACCACCAATAGCTGGATTACATGACATCTCACCTAAATTTGTAAATTTTAACGTAATTAAAGCGGTATTAGCCCCCATTCGCGAAGCAGCAGCAGCAGCTTCGCAGCCAGCATGTCCACCGCCTATAACTATAACATCAAAATTATTCATAATTTTTATTAGAATATTGCTCTATGTACTTGTTTAATAAGGCTCTTATATTTAAATCAATTTAACCTAAATGTAAAATTTATTTTTCGATGGTCAATATAAATCGACCAAACTTTTTAAGGGATTCTTCCAAAACAGGATCGTCAATACCATGAATATTAGGACTTTCAGCTAATATCGGCATTATATCTTCCTCGATTATCTGGGAAGAAGATAAGGAAGGTCGCAAATCAAACCTTAATTGAGCAATATATTCTGAGCCAGTGTAAAGGGCAATTTTCTCTAAAATAGTATTAGAAAGATAGAATAACTCTGACGAGAAAGCATTATTTGCTACAAAAACATGCAAAATACGCTTCTGAGTATCCTGGCCTAGAGTTACCTTATAAGGAATAGCATAGTTAGAAAGACTCTCCCCCACTATCTTAGGCCAATCATAAATGATTTTCTTTAGCGCTAGACCTTTAGTTTTGTAAGTCTCTTGCAAACACCGATCAACATACGCAGATAAATTAATAAATCCTTTGATACTATTTTTCATCAAACACATTACATCTTGGAAATAAATGGGGTAAATTCCTTTATAATAGACTTATACAATTGTTTCTTGAAAGGGATAACAAGGCTAGGCAAAGATTCTATTTCAGTCCATTTCCATTTTAAAAACTCTGGGGGACTTTGATGAATATTGATCTCTGAATCTTTACCTAAAAACCTTAAAAGAACCCATTTCTGTTTTTGACCACGATATTTTCCTTCCCAAAACCTAGGAATCAAAGACTCCGGTAAATCATAATAATGCCAATTTGAGCTTTCAGTCACTATTTCTACGTTTGTAATACCAGTCTCTTCTTTAGTTTCCCGCATTACCGCTTCCAAAATAGTCTCCTCACCATCGATTCCTCCTTGTGGCATCTGCCATGTATTACCTTTTCCATCAACTCGTTTTCCTACAAAAACTGTTTTAGCAGAATTGACAATAAACATACCAACCCCTCTACGATAGGGGAGAAGAACGTTTTTGGATGCACAAACACTATTACTATTTTCCATAATTAACTTGATACTTTAATTTTTTTAGGCAAGGCCTTAATTGATACTAGTTTTATATTTTTTTCATCTAGAGTTTTTATCCAATCCTGCAATATATCAATATTAACCTTATTAAACTGTATAACAGATATCGCTTTACCCTTGTTTCGTGCGATCTCTTCTAATTCTCTTAAGTCTTGCGAAGTTTTCTCCTTGGTCTGATTCTTACTAACAACTAAATCACAAGCCTCTACTACGAATACACTTTCATTGTCAGATTCCAAAATTGCTGTTTTATTACTCACTCCGTATAAAAAGAATAGATTAGCCTTATGTAAATGCTCTACCACCGTCGACACCGCATTTACAGAGCTTAGGAATTCTTCGTTACCTAAATTATAAACACCTACAGAATGCTCTATTTTACTTAACATTCTCTGCAGCCTATAATGTATCTCTTCTGAACTAAAAGAAGAAACCAAATCATAATCTTTCACAGGAGTATCAGCACTTACATCTATAAAAGGCAATTCCATAAAAATATCGTTACCATTTTCTTTAGCCGCTCCGATAATATTGCTCAGATATTGATTATAAGGGGAAACTCCTATTGTTATATCCTTAGGGAGTTCCTTTATATCTTTAATAAAGTCAGAACTAAAATCTATTTTATCAATTAGTAAGGCTATAGTAGGAGTAATAGTTTTATGCATATCGCTAGACCCAGTGCCAGTCACCAGGTTTCCCTCGACAACCGCCTTATCCTCAGGAATAGTAAGGACTATTTTTTGTTTACTGATTACTTTATCAATACCATTCTCTTGATGTGAAGTTAGTCCAGAGAAAACCAGATAAACCCAAAATAAGGCTAGCACGCAGGTAAGCAATCCTAAATAGTAAGAACAATCTTTTTTATTCATAATTTCACTTCATTTTTTTATAAATACCAATTGCCTTAACTAAATCTATAGCTCTTTCCAATTGGTAATCCTCTTTTACTTCTCTAATAACATCTCCGTTATTCTTGTGCTTATTAATAGATAAATCGTTTTTCACTGCACCAGATAATAAATCCCTAGGAATATAACCATTTAGATTTTCTTCTCTAATATTATTAGTAACATTTTTTTCTTTAATAACAGATTCTTCCACAATAACGTCTGGAGTAATACCCTCAGCCTGAATCAACCTACCATTCGGAGTGTAATAAAGAGCTGTCGTAAGCCCCATAGCGCTCCCTCCAGATAATGGTATTACAGTTTGCACAGAACCTTTACCAAAAGACCTTTCACCCATTAATACAGCTCTTCTGTGATCTTGCAAAGCTCCGGCAACTATCTCAGAAGCAGAAGCAGACCCTTCATTAATCAATATCACCATTGGTAAATCAAGAATTTTATATCCACCTTCACTGACATTATAATCCATATTATCAGCCTTAACTCTGCCCTTGATAGATACTATATTTCCGCTTTTTAAAAAAATATCTGACACTGATACAGCCTGGTTCAATAATCCACCTGGGTTATTGCGCAAATCTAATACTATTCCCTTTAGACCTTTTTTCTGTAAGAGAAGACTCTTATAATGACTAATTATATCTCTAGCAGTATTTTCTGGAAACGAGCTAACCCTTATATAAGCCACATCATCGCTCTCAATACGAGACTTCACAGATATAATTTTAATCATATCTCGCCTTACTACAATCTCTATTGGAGCAGAATTATTATCACGTGATATGGATAATTTAACCTTTGTGCCTGGTGTACCTCTTATTTTCATAACAGCGTCAGAATAATTAATGCCATAGATTGACTTACCATCTACTCCGATTATATAATCTCCCGGCTTAATGCCAGCAATATATGCAGGACTGTCTTCTAAAGGAGATATAACTTTAAGAAGCCCACGCTGTGCAATAAATTCTACACCTATACCACCAAACTCACCTTTAGAGTAAGAATTAAGCTCTCTATTCATATCTTTATTTAGAAAACCAGAATGTGGATCTAAGGAGTGAAGCATGCCGTTAATTGCAGAATCTATTAACTTACTATTATCAACTTTATTCACATAGTCTTTATTTATTAAATTAAATGCTTCGTAAAATCTCTGTAAATCAGATGACGAGCAGCAATTTTTCTCTGTTGCAAATGCCGATGCAGCAAGCATTGTTAGAATTAAAAATATTTTTTTGTGTGCAATCATAAAAGCTAAATTCAGTAATATTAGCTTCTATAATATATAAATTATCTTAAAAGACTAAGCTTAATTTTTAGTTTTTTGATTGGCATCTTGAGTAATAATCATGCGCAGTTTTGTGCCAATAATATGGATCTTTAATTAACTGCGAAATCGCCTTAAATGCTGCAAAAGGGTGCAATAAGTAATAAAAGGTATATAGAAGCAATTGCCATTTAAGACCAGGCCAATTATGTTTAAATTTTATCGCTAGAGCACAACTATACATAACCAGCATCCATAAAAAACTATTCAAAAGTGAAAATAATGCCAATAGCTCATATTTATCATTAGAAATGTCTGTAAACAAATAGGCCTGGCCAAGAAAAAATACTACAAATTGTAAAACATATGAAATAATTGGCAAAAGCAAGAAGTAATTAAAGCCTACAAACCTTGCTAGACCTGTCTTTTTCACAATATGTTTAAAATTTCTTCCATGAACTAATGTTGTTTGCAAATGACCCTTAATCCATCTTGATCTTTGGTTAATCCAGTCCCGAAAGTTAATCGGAGACTCCTCAAGAGTTAAACTATCAAGAATTTTTACTTTATAACCATGCAAGGTCAATCTCATTCCAATGTCTGCGTCTTCTGTAACATTATATGGATCCCAAGCGCCCAATTCTACTAATACCGACTTTTTAAAGTGATTACTGCTTCCACCTAAAGGTATAGGAATATCTAATAATTCCAGCCCGCGTAAAAAATAATCAAATAAAAGTGAGTATTCTATAGAAAAAACGTAGATATTAAACTTTTATCCTTATTGTAGTAATTTAATCTGGCCTGCACACAAGCTAAGTTTGTTGGTCCATTTCTAAAAGCGCCCAAAACTTTCCTTAATTGAGCTGGATCAGGCTTATCCTCAGCATCATAAACTGCAATATACTCTCCCTTTGCAAATTGCAAAGCATAACAACAGGCCTTGGGTTTGGTCTTAGGTAGGCTTTTAGGGACACAAATTACATGAATAAAATCATCTAATTTTAACTGATTAATAAAAAGTATTGTACTACGATCAAATTGCTCAATAACAAGCTTTACATCCAGCTTATCCTTCGGATAGTCTAACTCATAGATAGAATCTAACAAAGACATGATCACGTGATCTTCCTTATATACTGGTAAAATAATGGTATATATCGGACAATCTTTATCAGCCAACCTTTTAGCAGTTTTTTCTTGTGAAACATATCGCTTTTTTGTTACTATAATTAGTAACAACCTAAAAATAGAGTTAGCAAAGAATATAATATTGGCAACACACGCCAGCCCAAATAAAAATTTGGCAGGGTATATAGCAATCAACATTATGATTATAAAAACACTGAACCAAATTGTATTTATATGCTTTTCTTTTAATAAATTATAAGCAGAATATAACGGCGCGGTTTTATAGAGGTGGTTTTTGGTTTTTTCTAAAATTGTATCGCTAAATTTTAACTGAATAAATCTAAAAATCTCTCGGCGAGATGCGAGTATCACTATAAAATTACTTTGATATTTATCAATCAAATAAGAAAGCAATTGATCGGTCTTATCTACAGCTGCCACATAAAACACTCCCTCAATTACCTTCCAGGGAATATATTCTAAATTAATATAAAGACGAAGATCCTCTTCCAAAAACAAAGATAGATCTGGAGAATAAATTTTTAAACTTATCTTTTGAGTATCTTGATAACCCAAACTACAGATGTGAGAAAGCAAATCTGTATAATCTTCAATTATCATCAATCTACTAAATAATATACGATATATAAAGATGGTCTTTAGCTTGAAAATAAAACCACTATGTATTAATAAGCAAAATATGCTATGATATCAAGAACTTCCTAATAACTTTTTAAAGGTAAGCTAGCAATGTTTGTTAGATTTATACTAGGTGTAATATTACTTACTTCTTCTTATGCTGCTAAAGCCTCTAAGCAAGAAGGCTGTAATACTTTAGACTTAGCAAAAACCAATCTCTGGTCTGAAGCAAGAAAATGCTCACATAAACAACATAATCAAGCTTTAGATAAACTTGTAAACTGGCTTTGCTATCAAAATACAAATTGTGATGCAAGTTTTGAAGAAATAAGTAACTTTATTAATGCCAATCCTTCCTTCCCTGATATTCAAATACTAACTAAACAAGCGGAAGAAAGGATCACAATGGATACGCCCAAAGACCTGCTTATTAAATGGTTTAAACACCACAAGCCGTTAACTGCCACTGGTATAAAATATTACACACAATTGATTATTCCTCATATAGAAAGTAAAGATGAGCTTGCTAAAACTATTAAGTATGGCTGGATTAAAGGAAACTTATGTGCCGAGGAACGAAGGAAATTTCTGTTAAAATATGGAGACATATTAAGCATTGGCGATCACATAGAAAAGGTTAATACCTTGCTATCAAAAGGAAATAGAAATATAGACAGTGATATTCTGAATTTGTTGCCTAACAATCACAAAAGTCTAATAAAAGCTCGAATATCATTAATTAACAATCAAAACCATTTTGCTAGAATTATACAAACAGTACCGCAAAATCTTAGGAAAGATCCATGGCTATTGCATGCAGAAGCTCAGTGGCATAAACACAAAGGTCATCACCATAAATTAGCTAATTTATTGTATGATAATAGGCAAATTAAAGAACTTGGCAATGATTCTTGGTTCAGATTACGTACAGAAACAGTGGCAGAATTAATGGACGCTGGCAACTACAAATTCGCCTATGCAATTGCTAAAGAACATAATTACCAAGACCCTGTTAATTATGTAGATGGCGAATGGCTTGCCGGCAGATTAGCCTATTTCTATTTACAACAGCCAAAACTAGCTATAGAACATTTTAATAATATTCTAAAGCACGCAAAATTTTCTGTAAGTAAGTCTAAAGGCGCATATTGGTCTGGAATGGCTGCACGTAAAATGAAAAACCTTAAATTATCAGAAGCATTCTTCTCTGAAGCCACGAAACACCCAGATACATTTTATGGGCAACTAGCTATAACGCATAGAACCAATGATAAATATATTAATCTTCCCACCGAACCAATTGTCAAACAGCAAGACTTAGATTGGTTTGAGCATGATGATTTGATAAAAGCAGCAAAATTATTGATTCAAAACAAACAATACACACTTGCTGAAAAATTCATGAAGGCAGCCATACAACATAATACAAACCCTGCTAGAATTCTACTTGTAGTAAGAATGGGTTATAATATAAATATACCTCGTTTATCAGTAACGTCTGGAAAAGAAGCAGCACGCAATGGATTGTTTCTAGCAAAACACATATATCCAACTTTAAAATTCTCTCCTAAACCAAACCAAATTGAAAAAGCACTAATGCTCTCCATCATCCGCCAAGAAAGTGCATTTGACCACACAGCAATGAGTTCAGCTTCTGCAATGGGACTAATGCAAATTATTTATCCAACAGCCAAAGATATTGGAAAAGAATTAAGCCTGCGTTTTAGAGAGCGTGATTTAATTAATAACCCTAGGCTTAACCTAACTTTTGGTTGCCATCATCTTTCAACACTTATTGAGAAATATGATGGTTCATATATCTTAGCTGCTGCTGCTTACAATGCTGGACCAGGAAATGCTAATAAATGGATTTTAAAATATGGAGACCCACGTAAACTAAAAACAGTAGAGCAAGTAGTAAGTTGGATTGAAAAAATACCATTCTATGAGACCAGGGGCTATATACATAATGTTTTAGCAAATATTCAAATATACCGTGGAATTTTAGAAAATAATAAAACTACTAAAATTAAGGTCAATCTAGATAAAGACTTGTTAAGAACTATTTCTTTAGCCTCGGCGCAAAAGCTTGGCAGTATTATTCAGTCTAACTAGCTTGCCTTTAACCTTATCCCAAGCATAATAAAAAGTAACTGCTTTCATCTCGCTTACAATGATATCACCGTTAGGAATCTGCATAATATCGCTACCTCTTTCTAAAGATTCGGTGATTAAAGCACCTGATTTACAAATATATCTAGCCTCTTCTAAAACATTGTTTTCTTCTATGTCCTTAGATTGAGAGTATATAAGATTTTTTAATTTTTTAGTATCCAACATAGTTAAAGCTTTCCTTAAACAACATTTCGTTAAATAAAAATTCAATATGATTCACACGCATTAGATCACTAAATGCTTTAAAGTTCAACTAAAGATTTAAAAAAGAATTAGTTATTCATCAAATAATAGGCATCAAAAGTGAGTACCACCTCATCGCCACGCGATATCCCTTGTAAAGGACTAGCGTTATATGCAGCTCTGATTAAGCCTTCAGAGATAGACTGATATGCATTAGCATATCTTGCAGGATATATGCTTGAGCTAAGAGAGGTTGCATCCCTCACTATCCCATCCGCACCAAGCATAAAACGAATATGAACTACCAACTCCCCAGGATTAAATTGCATAGCAACAGGATTACTGAATCTTCTTTCTATCTGTGCTTTAATGGCATCCTTTTCACTCATTGATAAAGGCATAGTTTCATCAAACTGTTTATTAGACATGCTCTTATTGTCTGATGTATTACTCTGTTTATTTGGCTTCTTTAGCTTTTCATCCTCATTTTTAACAGATTCTTCTTCAAGGTTTTTAAGCAAAGAATCTAACTCACTCTTGGTTTTCTGGTCGCTCGGCTTTTTCTTTGCCTTTTTTGACTTGTCTACCTCCTTACTTTCCTTCTTAGGCGTTGGTTTTTTAGGCTTTAAAGAATCTTCTTCTTTTGCTTTTTTTTCATCCTTTTTAACTTCGCTCTTTTTCTCTGCTAATTTATCATCTATATCTAGTGATTTTTCTGATTTAGCTTGCGGCTTTACCTCCTCAGATTTACTTGGTTTTAATTCTTTCTTTTTCTCACTTACAGTATAATTTTGTAAGTTGCTTAGTTCAGAAAGCGGTGCAATCTCAACCGATACAACAACATCTTTATTTATGTCACGATCAAAATTTGGAAAACCAAAACATAATATGATAAAAACCACAACATGTAGTATAATAGAGTATCGCATTCCTCTATCTTTCATAACTTTATCCACTAGCTATTTGACTGCAATTCTGTCACCAAAGAAATCTTTTTAAATCCAGCGGTGCTTATTAATCCAACTATCTTCATTACCTGTCCATAGTCTATAGCCTTATCACCTCGTACAAAAATTCTGGTATCGTATTTTTCTTCTGTAATTGCTACTAACTTATCTACCAATTCTGATTCTTTAATTTTATGATCATGCAAATAAACAGTTCCTTCTTTATCAACAGTAATAGTCAATGGCTCATCTTTCCCTGTAAAAGGGTTTGCTGAAGTTTTTGGAAGATCTATGTTAATACCAGAAACCAACATAGGAGAAGTTACCATAAAGACAATTAGTAAAACTAACATCACATCAACCAATGGAGTTACGTTTATGTCACTAATAGTTCTTTTAGAACGAGAACCTGATCTAGAATTGTTATTACCTTGTATAAACCCTGCCATTTTTATTCTCTGTCTAACTGCCGTGACAATAAGCTATTTAGATGAAGCGCAAAATCATCAAAATTATTTGTCAAATCTTGAAGTTTTTTACTAAGAATGTTATAAAAAATTAGAGCAGGAATAGCAGCTATTAACCCAAGAGCTGTAGCAAATAATGCTTCAGCAATACCGGGTGCTACAACAGCCAAAGAAGTGTTTTTAGCCTCAGCAATTGATTGAAAGCTATGCATAATACCCCAAACCGTACCAAACAAACCAATAAAAGGGCTAGCAGATGAAATGGTAGCCAAATAACCAAGATTATTTTCTAGTTTATCTAATTCTTTGTTTTTAGCTAAAAATATTGCTGTATTAATTCTTTCTTTTAGATTTGCAATAGATTGATCAGAAACATATTTAGATAAATCAGCACGATGCATCTCATCCATTGCACTGATAAAAATAAGCTCCAAGGGCATTGAAGCAATATCTTTTAGCTTAGTATATAAATCACTAAGAGAATGATCAGAAGAAAATAGTTTTTGGAAATAAAAAGACTTGTTTTTAATCTCACGGAATTTAAGCCATTTATCTATAATAATGGACCATGACCACACTGATGCACCAAGTAACATTAGTATGACTAATTGTACTGTAAACTCTGCGCCAAACACCAAACTAAAAAATGAGCTGCCACCCATATAATTCTCCTACAAAAATATCGCTATTGTTTAAAAGGCAACTCTACTAGATATTTTAGAATATGGCAATTTAGTTTTTATACTCTTAACTTCGCCCAGTTCCTTTAGAAGGTTGCTGTTTTGATTGAACAAACTTCTGATATTGTAATGCTTGAACATCAACCACATGCATATATTTCACATTTTTTGAGGCTAAAACTCTACCTAGACCCAATAAAGTTTTTATATCATCTGGAGAAAATTTCTGCATTACCGACTTAATAATGTCATAAATAAATTGCTTAGATGCCTCTAAAGCCTCTTCATAGGTCATTGAAATCTTTTTAGACGTCTTAGTAATAGAAGAAATCTCTTTAGAAGGCGCACCACTGAACTTGAACAAACCAAATTTCACTGCTACAAAAACTATCAGTAGCAGAAGTGGTAATAAAAAGACATAGTAAGAGGTTATTGACATTTTTAGTACTCCAGTTAGTTTAAATAATAACGCTAATATTTGCACATAATGATTTATAAATAGTTAATAATGCACAAAGTAAAGCAATTAAAAACAAATATGTTTAATATAGATCTTTGTATTAATGATAGTATATGGAATAAAGAACTAAAATCTCTAGAAAATAAAATTCCAATCATAGTTGATCATATAATGAATAAATTAGATTTAACTAACCAAAATAGCAATATAGAGTTGTCCATCAACTTAACAAATGATGATGAAATTCAAAAGCTTAATTTAAAATATTTAAATAAGAATAAACCAACCAACGTTCTGTCTTTTCCTGCACAAAATTTTGATATTAATAATATTAGCCATATATTCTCACTAGGAGATATAGTTATTTCTTATGAAACATTAGAAAAAGAATGCATTGAACAAAAAGTATCATTTCACAACCATTTTGTACACTTACTCACACATGGTTTCCTTCATTTATTGGGTTTTGATCACATAAATGATGAAGAAGCAGAACAAATGGAAAATTTAGAAATTGCAATTCTAGCACAACTTGGTATACAATCACCTTATGAAATCAAAAACTAAGGCAAATTAATTTTCCCTATATGCAACCTCTACAAAAGAAAGCCGGAAGCCTAGGTAAAACTTTCATGCTGAATATAACAAAGTGGGTAAAATATTTACTCACACATTTACGTAAAGTAACCTACGACCCATCTATGAAGGAATCGATTCTAGAACTGCTAGACGAAGATAACATCGATCAAAAAAAGCAAATTAATAGCACCGAAAAAAATATTATCAGAAATATTTTAGAATTTGATAATCTCTGCGTAGATGAGCTCATGACTCCTAGAGCAGATATAGTTGCGGTCCATGATAAAACATCTATTACTGATCTTAAAAATACTATAACTAAAGATGAGCATACCAGAATCCCTGTCTATAAAGATAGTTTAGATAAAATTATTGGCTTCATCCACGTAAAGGATGTTTTATCTGAAATGATTAACAAAAACACCTTCTCTCTAAATAAAATTATTAGAAAGATTCTAGTGGTTTCACCATCAATGAAAGCTGTAGATTTATTAGCAAAAATGCAGTTCTCTAGAATACATATTGCAATAGTTCTAGATGAATATGGAGGTGTTGACGGCCTTATTACCATATCAGATCTAATCGAAGCAATACTTGGTGAAATTGAAGATGAGCATGATACAGAGCAAGAACAAGATTATATAATCTTGAAAGACTCTTCAATAGAAGCAAGTGCGCGTTTAAGCATTAAAAAACTTGAAGAACTCTTTCAACTATCTTTGACAGAAGACGATGCAGATGATTTTGAAACAGTGGGAGGTTTAGTTTTATCCCTCATCAGCCATGTGCCAGTAGCTGGCGAGATAATAACGCATAGTACAGGATTGGTGTTTACAATTTTAGAGGCTGATCCTAGAAGGATTAAGAAGCTTCATATATCTAGAGAAAGTATTTAAGAATGAACATACCAATCTTAAGGACTCTAAAACCGGAGCTCCAATATTTTATCTCTTTTGTTCTTGGGTTATTATCAGCATTAGCTTTTGCCCCAGTATTTTTATTTCCTATTCTGTTAATTACTTTTCCTTGTTTTTTAGTTTTAATATCTTACTCCACTAAAAAATCCTCTTTCTTATTAGGATGGTGGTTTGGTTTCGGTTATTTTATCGCGGGCTTATACTGGATATCATTCGCTTTGTTAGTAGATATAAATAGCTTTGGCTGGTTAATACCAGTTGCAGTGTTGCTAATGCCGGCAATTACAGCAATATATATTGGGTTTATAGGATTACTAACAAAAATACTAAGCAAGAATAAATATCAATTATTAGTAAATTTTATTTGCTTATGGGTGTTATTTGAGATTATCCGGGTAAATATTTTAACTGGCTCACCATGGTTATTACTTGGCTACAGCCTTTGCTTCTGGGATGCCATGCTACAATCAGCTTCTGTCTTTGGAATATATGGCCTAAGCTTTATTGTGCTATGTGTAGTATGCACTCCTTATTTGCTCTTAGATCACTATAAGAAATTAGACTCGGTATTTATAACTATTGCATTACTGATATTCACTACCAATTTTGGTTTTGGTTATTTCAGACTTCAAAATTCAACATCTGAATTAAGTAATTCAATGATAAGAATTGTTCAAGCAAATATCTCTCAGAATCTGAAATGGGACTATAATGAAAGACTAAACAACCTAATAAAACACGCCAATCTAACTAAACAAAATAATGATAAAATTGACTATGTGATTTGGCCAGAATCAGCGATATCTTTTCCTATGTCTTTGCAAAATAGACTAAGAATTAGTGATATTATACCAAAAAATAGTTTCTTACTTGTTGGTGGCATTAGAGTAAATAATGAAATAAATCCTACAGAGATTTGGAACTCTATGTTCTTAATTAATTCCACTGGTCAGATTATAGATTTTTATGATAAAATACATTTAGTACCATTTGGTGAATATGTGCCATTAAAAAAATTTATACCTATAACAAAAGTTACTCAAGGTGCAATAGATTTTTCTCCTGGATCAAGCCTAAAAACAATTAAAGTAAGTAAAAACTTGCCTTCTTTTGCACCTTTAATTTGTTATGAAGCATATTTTCCTGAAGATGTTGTATTAAAGGAACAATTACCAGATTTTATTGTGAATTTTACCAACGACGCATGGTACGGAAATACATCAGGACCATATCAACATTTATACATGACAAAATTAAGAGCAATTGAGCAGGGCATACCCATCGCAAGAGCAGCAAATACTGGTATCTCTGCTATTATAGACCCTTATGGTAGAATATTAAAAATGCTACCACTTAACAAGGAAGGAATTATAGATTTACAACTACCAAAAGCGTTAAAAACTACAACCATTTATAGCAAATATTTGAACAGTATAGTTTTCGCTATTATTCCAATATTTTTTCTGATATGTTCTCAATCGATAAATAAATTAACTAAGTTCGGGAGCAAATCACAATGACGAAATTACTCACTCAGAACGAGATTGATAGCCATATAGGACAACGATTAAAATTTCGTCGTTTGATGATTGGCAAAACTTTAGATGATATTGGAAAAATTGTAGGTGTATCGTTTCAACAAATTCAAAAATATGAACGTGGTCAAAATAGCGTTTCTTGTAGTAAATTATTTCATTTATCACAAGCGCTTAAAGTTGAGCCTAGTTATTTTTTTGAACAATTAGACAATGCTTCTACATCTCTCAATGATAATTCTGTAGGCTTTGAACATAAGATTAACGGAAATGATAAAGAACTGATTAGTATGATAAAATCATACAGCAGTGTCAAAGATAGCAACATCAGAAAAAAAATAGTTGACTTAGTTAAGTCTCTATCCGAATAAAAATAATTAATTTATCGATACAACGTTAGCATTTTGTTAATCCTTTCATGACATAATTCATATTGTTAGAATTAATATGAATATGGAAAATGTATGAAAGTTACTGAAGAAACTAAACCAAATAAAACTGGTAGAAACTGGACTAAATGCTTTGAAGATGCAGAAAAAGCGTCTGCATCTTTGCCAGATGTTTTTAGAGGTATTGCAACAATTTCAAGAACCGTGCTCTATAAAATAGATGATGAAATAAGGAGACTTAACAAATATTTTAAAGCAGAATGGAATACACCAGATCCTAAATTAGGCAAATTTCACAAACCATGGGTAGCTTTTAAGTATGCTGTTTTACTTACAGCAGGCGCTTTATCATGCGTACCTGGTTTTTCAGCAGCTGTTGGATTTGCAGGTGGCATTATCACTGGTATAATTTCTGCTAACCGTAATAGTGCTGGCTTACTTAAAACAGTAGCTGCCGCAATATATGGTGGATGGGTAGGACTTCAGCTTGGTTGGATTCCCGTGATAGGACCAGGAATGGCATGTGGTATCGTAAAAGGTACTGTAGAAGGAATACAAGATGCTTGGAATACCCCTGAAGTATCTGGTAAAAGCTGGTGGAATAAATTTAGAGAGTTTAATAACCCCCTTAATTCTGTTGCAATTATTGGAAAAAGGATAGGACTAGGCGCACTTAAAGGTTTTATACCAGTCATTGGTTTTGCTCTAGTAGAAGCAAAACTTGGTAGAACAAGCGAAAAAACTATGAGACTAAAAGGTGGTAACATGACCCCACCAGCGCCAGCAACAGCAGCAACAACAAAAGAAATAACCCCAAAATTGATAATGGACGCAAAAAAAATTGCACCAGGAGGGGCTACAGCTACTGCCACACAGACCATACAACAACCAAAAGACCATAGCACTATTAGAAAATAAATCGCAAGATAAATGTATAACAGCAAAACGACATATGATTCAGGGTTTCATCCTATAATTATTTTGTCATTTTTCTGGGGGTTCTGCTTTTTCTATTTCAATGGTCATCCATTGTTTAATGATTATGACACCGCCTGGCATATTGCTGCAGGGGATTTAATCCGTCAATTAGGAGATCTCCCTAAAACAAACTATTGGGCTTTTTCTGCCGTCGATACTATATGGTATAATATATCATGGCTATGGGATGTTATTATTAGCTTAATAGCACAATATTTGGGCTTAAATAGCCTTTATTACTTTAACGCCTTATTTTATGCTCTAATCCTAGCAGCGGTGTCTTACGGATTAGTAATTAGAAATTGTCAGCTAAGTGCTATAGCGATCACTGTTCTTATACTGACGATTGTATTATGGAATCAGATTTGTTTGAGACCATATTCTTATAGCTTTTTGATGATAGTATTGTTTCAAGCCTTTCTATATCAATATAATATCAATAAGAAGCTGATATATTTGCTCATATTACCAGTAATGATGGTTAGCTGGGTCAATATACATGGCGGCTTTATCGGTGGCTTTATTTTAATTGGTGCATACGGTCTATCAGCATTAGCAAACCAATCCTGGAAAGAAGTGATATTTCTAGCAATTACGGGGATATTATGCCTAGTTAGTGCTCTAATAAATCCTTATGGTATAGATATATACCGCGGGATCTCCAGCACAACAGCTAGCGCATTTACCGCTCATATTGATGAGTGGCGGAAATTTGCATTCGGTTCAGATTGGACAATTACGCTATATCTATTTTTATTTCTAATAACATTTAATATTAGAGAGAAATCAATCTATTTAGCTGACAGGATACTAGCAATCATTTGGCTTATTGCTGGATTCATGTACGTACGCAATATGCCTATATTTGCTTTATGCTCAGCACCATTTATTGCGGGCAATTTATCAGCTTCTGGAATATTAAGAAAATTACCTGATATAAATACGAGCAAACTTAGAGTTTGTTCATTTATTACTGTTGTTGTGCTTATAGCTGTTATGATTACACCCCAAATATCTAGCCGTATTATAACAAAAGACATCATAGCCAATTATAGGCTGCCAATTAATTTAGTAAAATTTATAAAGGAAAAATACCCAAAGAATAATTTTCTAAACGATTATGGCTTAGGGGCTTATTTGATTTATCATACTCGAGGGGAAATTCCAGTTTTTATAGATGGCAGGGCAGGAACCGCTTATCCTGAAGAAGTATTAAATGACTATTGGCTTCTAGGATTAACTTTGCCTAATCTAAACGATTATATACTCCTCCGTCACAAGATAAACGGAGTCATTGCATATAGTTCTAAGCCAAAAAATATGATCTTTGCCAACAAAAGCGGCTGGAAGCAAGTGTTTGTTGATAATAACTTTACGGTATATGTGAAAGAATAAAGACCATTATCACTTCATATTGCTGAAATGTGGTGGAGATGAGCGGAATCGAACCGCTGACAACCTGCTTGCAAAGCAGGCGCTCTACCAACTGAGCTACATCCCCACATAGGAACCTTAATTATGTACTATATTTTTGGTAAGGTTACAAGTGGGTTTTGAAAGAAAATAATACTATGAAAATACAACTACATTTACAATAACTACCCTAATCCCAAAATTTTTAAAAATTCTTTAATGTAGTTTTGCATACTATATTTATTAATATATTCTTCTCTGCTATTTCTTAAACGATTCAAATGCTCGTCATTACGATAAGCCTTAATCACTTCTTCTGCTAAAAGGTGAGGCTTTATAACATCTGGCACTATATCATACTCAGGAGAGTTCATTGATATAACCATATCTTTGTTTGTAACTGTAGGCACCCCATAAACTATGCAATCAAGTAATGCTCCTGATAAGCTTCCCATAATATAGGTACGAAGTTGAATAGCAAAATCTGTGATTAACAAAAAGTCCTTATATCTATCTATACCATCTTCAGTTTCATAAAAACGCAGTCTGTCCTCAATACCTTGTTTTAGTGCAATAGTGCAATACTGGTAAGATTATTTTCATTTGCTCTATAAATTTGACATTTACAAAAACATTCAGTAAATAATAGTTGATAATAAATGGCAACATTGGATATTGGCAGTATTAACGTTGTAAGGAATAGGGTGCAAACTACTTAGTATAAGGTTTTATAATGAAATTGTATTTATTATTATTTTTCTTTTTGTTTAACAATGCGCATGCTATTCCTATAACATATGGTATTACGGTTTCTACAGAATCTGAAGAGCTTAATAGGTTGCTAAATCAATTAAAAAGCAATTTAGAAGATGAAGACATGATAATTGTTCAGATAGATGATTCTAACACCAACAAATCTGTTCAAAAAGTAATTAATAAATTTAAGGAGCAAATTCAATCACCTAAATTTGTAGTATTACGTTTTGCGCTAAATAAAGATTTCGCTACCTTTAAAAATAACTTACTAAATAACGCAAGGAAATACAAGCGAAATTATTTTTTCCAGCTTGACGCAGATGAGTATTTATCAGATCCTCTAATAAAAAATTTTAAGTGGTTTATATCTAAAAATCCTCATATCGATCTCATAAAAGTACCTAGAGCTAATTATTACGTTAACTCAGAAGAAGACCCCCCTATTAGAGAAATTATGGAGAAAGAGTTCGATGCTTTAGGCAGGTTTAGATATCCAGATTCTCAAAGTCGAATATTTAACCTGGCAAATCCTGAAATAAAATTTATTGATAAAATACACGAGAAAATTGTAGGTTTTAAAAAAAGCGCAGAACTCCCATATAAATCTCAAGGAATTTCCTGGGATATTATTCATATTAAAACTTATAAAGATCAAGCCAAAGCTAACGATCTTTATAAGCAAATTAAATAAAGTCTTATTTGATTTAGTTTTTTAACGATTAATCATTGTATAGGATCAAAAAGTTCTAGTTAAAGCAAAATATGCACCTAAGTAGAATGAAGCCGTAAGAATGAGGATAAGGTTCAAAATGACCTTAATGACTATCTAGGTAGCTATTATATTTTGCAATAACATGCTATAGTCTCTGGCCGTGTTTACTTCGTAGACATTTATAATAGCCGCAGAAGCTGGTAAATAATCAGCAAGAATTTGATATATCCAATATTAACCTGTTGGAAATCAGAATTTTTAATATATGCTAAACCAGCCCATTCATATTGTGAGCACTCCGCAAGAGTGAAATGCGTCATAGTACTATTAGAGACGTGAGCATAAACTGAGTTCTTCAGAGTTTTTTGAAGTCACACCTATAACAGCAGTATCAGAGCTGATGCAATGCGAAAAAAGTAGAGTATAAGTTAATTGTAGTACCATCTGATTGGTCCATTTTAAAAATCCAATGAGGAGCTATTAATATTCACTTGATTTATGCCTTAACAGACTTTTCAGTGAAAGCATCTAATTGTTGTACCACATCAATACAACACTCATAAGCCCAACGCACACCCTTTTTATTCACATAATTTTTAAATTGACCATAAGACTCTAAGTACATGCGAGAACAAGAATCAAAAAATCATTTTCATATTGCAAAATTTCAAAATTAGAAAACGTAAATCCATAATTAATATAAAATATTGTCGCAAATTGAGCAACATACTTGAAATTATATGTATCGCATCTAATGCACTCCTATGGGTAAAGCATTAATACAACGTCTGGATTGAATTCTTTCAAATCCTTATTTTTCCTTTTAAATATGCAAGTTCTCCGTTAACACCATCCTTTGCTAAGCTCTTTATAATAGCGTTCGCTTTAATATCTTTATCTTCAGATACTCGTGGATCTTTAGTTGGCGCACCTACAGAAATACAATATCTGTAATACTAATACTAGGTTGCTCTGTTCATTCTATTGATTCTATCTCTAATAGAATATAAAAACGTATTAACATATTGTTTATAGTACTGCCAATACGCCATTGACAAGGTAGGCTCTGTCATATAAGATATGAGAATGAATGAAATTTTATGTAATACGCGTTGGAAACAACGATTTGAGCTTGAATAAAAATATTCTTTCCTATATTAACGTACTAAATAGTTATTAAATATTAAAACTTTGATATATAGACTTTAAATGCTATAAATCATGGTGTTTTGTAAAATTGGACTAAAGCTTGGAAAACAGAAAAATATTTTTTGATATTAGCACCTCTTATTATTGGAAAGGTGAAGATGTGGGCATTGTGCGCACTGAAAAAGCTATAGCAAAAACTCTGCTAAATAATATGCCCGAACGCATTGTTTTTTGCTTGTTTTCTAAAGAAAGAAATAATTTTACTGCTTTATCACGTAATGAAGTAAGTCAGATACTCACGAATAAGGTTGTATGTATAGATGAAACCATTACAAAATACACACCACTTCCTTTGAAAGCCTCTTTACTAAATATCATTTCTCATCCAATCCTTAAGAAT